>Ga0256407_10001242_pt1 | contig 55411 bp, 50 predicted proteins | sample RumenRJG_04DNA_FD_193489 | JGI IMG/M metagenome (GOLD analysis project Ga0256407, IMG submission 193489) | Bovine rumen microbial communities from Lethbridge, Alberta, Canada - RJG_04 | ecosystem: Host-associated > Mammals > Digestive system > Stomach > Rumen | place: Canada: Alberta... | reverse complement strand
CGATGTTGATGGTCTTGCCGATGGTCACCGCACGTGCGAACCACTTGCCGTAGGCAACGCTCTTCGAGTTCTTGTTCTGGTACTTACGATAAAATACGCTCATAGTCTTGTTGTGTTTTACATGGTATTAGATTCCTTTTGCGACCAGCTACATCGGGTGGCCGCCTCCCGCCTTTGTTGTCTCCATTTGCGACGCGCGCTTCTCGTTCCTTTTGACAATGCAAGGGTGGTGCAAGGCGAACGCAGAGCCGAGCTCGCTCGAGCTATGCTGAGCCGCAGCCCACACTCGCAGAGCATTTCCCTAATGCACTGCAAAGGTACTACATTTCTCGTGCGAATCCAAATAACAAGCCCCGTCGCGTGTGAAAATCTGTTAAAATACGGAAACAATACATTTCCGCCCCGCAAACGTACCGTTCCGCCCAGCCAAATGTGCTGTTTGGTGGATTCGCCACAACGCCACAATGCCACTTTGCCACATTAAGGAATTTCGCCAAGCACGCCCATCCCCCTATAAGAATATATAATAATTATAATTATTATATATTTATAATACCCCCACACCAACCATCCCCGCCAACTTGCCACCACCTTAAGTTTGCGGGAGCAAACTCAAGGGCCAACGCCCTTAATGTGGCAAAGTGGCAAAGTGGCAAAGTGGCGGGACCCATTTATTAATAATGTGTAAAATTGTGGTTGACTGTAAATAATCTCGTAGATTATTCGTACCTTTGCCTCAAATAAAGAATATTATGGCAGCAAGTAACGCTCTAAATATAGCATATAATGTAACATCGTCCTTCGTGGAGTCTATCCCTAAGAAGGAAAGAAAAAAATATGGCCAATTTTTCACGTCAAGGAAGACGGCGGAATTTATGGCCTCACTTTTTACCATCGATTTCTCAAAACCACAATTGAGATTGTTGGACGCAGGTGCAGGTACAGGATTACTTACAACGGCACTTGTTGAACATCTCAGAGATAGTGGTTATTTGGGAGAAATCTCGGTTGTCTGCTACGAAAACGATGTGAAGGTACTGCCAACCTTGGCGCAGAATCTGGAGAATCTGAAGAATACGTATGGTGTTAAGTATGAGATTAGAATTGACAACTATCTGACTTCACAGAACTTTGTCTGTGGAGATCTCTTTAAGAAAGAAGCCGAAGAGTTTGACATGATTATCGGCAACCCACCTTACTTGAAGATTGCTAAAGATGCCCCTGAAGCACTGGCAATGCCAGAAGTCTGCTATGGTGCGCCAAATTTATATTTCCTTTTTTGGGCGATGGGCATCAATAATCTAAAGGATGGCGAGCAGATGGTTTATATCATTCCCCGTTCTTGGACTTCGGGTGCCTATTTCGAACGCTTCCGCAAATTCTTATTCCGCCATTGTGTTATTACAAACATTCACATTTTCGGTAGCCGCGACAAGGTTTTCGATGGTGAATCGGTATTGCAGGAAACGATGATTATCAAGGTGAAGAAGACAAGGGAGAAGCCTCAATATGTAGAAATGTCATCAAGTGAGACTTCAGACTTCGCTGACGTTAAGCATTACAAAGTTGATTACAACACAATCGTAGCTCCCAATCAGTTTGTATTCCTTGTAACAAGCGAGGAAGAAGCTGATATACTTTCGAGAGTGAACAGCCAGCCCAACACATTGGAGTCTGATGACCTGCGTATGCGTACCGGACTTATCGTTGATTTCCGTACAAGAGAGGTACTTCGCGACAACGACGAAGATGGTTCGTACCCGCTGTTTTATTCACATCATATCAAGAATGGAAGGGTATCATGGCCTGTGGGGCGTGAGGCAGAATACATAGTAACTGATAAATCGGGCTATTTGCAAGAGAATACCGATTACTTGTTCGTGAAGCGCTTCACATCCAAGGAAGAAAAGCGCCGTCTGCAATGTGGTATCTATTTGAAGGCTGACCATAGCCAATACAAGTACATCAGCACACAAAATAAGATTAACTATATTAAGTGCGATACCCCCGAATTGGCTTATGGGTTGTTTGTTTTGCTTAACTCAACCCTCTACGATGCATACTATAGGATTCTTAACGGCTCAACACAGGTTAACTCAACAGAAATTAATCTCATGCCAGTACCATCGAAAGAGGCTATACGTGAAATGGGTCGTGAACTGATAGGCATGGAACTAACAGAACAGAATTGTGATAATATTGTAGACAGATGGATAAGATAGAACGTGTAAAGAAGCTACTTGAAGAGCTTGGATTGCCCAAGAGACAGCAGTCTGATATGTGCGCATTGGTAATCCTTAGTTTGGCCAATATAGGCAAAAGGACACCCTGGTCTGAAGCCACAAGTGAATGGATAGGAATACATGGCATATTAGAGTTTATCAAAGAAAAGTATAAAATCAAGTATGCTGAAAATACACGAGAGACTATTCGAAAAGATGGACTCCACCATTTTGTTAATGCAGCATTAGTAGAACGATATGCACCAGCCACCAATAGTCCAAAATATAGTTATCGACTGACAGAAGAGTTCTTGGAAGTTATTCGAAACATAAATGTTTCAAAGAAAGCCCTTAATGCTTTTAAGCAGAATCATCAAAGTCTGATAGAAATCTACGCTTCTAAGAAAGAGATGGAGAAAATGCCAGTGAGAATCAATGGCGAAGATTTTGCATTCAGCGCAGGTGAGCATAACCAACTCCAGAAAGCAATCATCGAAGAGTTTGCCCCCCGTTTCGCTAAGAATTCAGAATGCTTATATGTGGGTGATACTACCCAGAAAGACCTTGTAAAAAAGGTGGAACGTCTTAAAGAACTTGGATTTAGCATTACTTTGCACGATAAAATGCCCGATGTTGTTCTCTATCGCCCAGATGAGGACTGGTTGTATTTCATAGAAGCATTTACATCCAGAGGACCAATGGATCCCAAACGAATTATGGAAATCAATGAAATGACCCCAAATGTGAAATCTGGGAAGATATATGTTACAGCTTTCCTCGATTTCAATACATACAAGTCACATTCGCACGAGTTAGCTTGGGAAACGGAGGTATGGATTGCTGAGATGCCAGACCACATGATTCACTTAAATGGTGATAAATTCTTGGGACCAAGGTAGGACTATGTCTGTGATTTTCTGAAGAGAAAACATGGAAGGTGACTTTCTCACTTATGCTCTTAACGATAGCGGGAAGATGGTGTTCGTTGATGACGTTCCAAATGGTCTTGCCTGTAATTGCAGATGCCCCCAATGTCATGAACCTTTAGTAGCTAAGAATGGTGGTGAAATTAGAGAGCATCACTTTGCTCATGCCAGCGGTAGTGAATGTGAAGGTGCTTTCGCAGCAGAAGATGCCAGGGGACAGGAAAGTGACATCTTAATTGACCATCTCGTCTATCCGCTCTATGGCCTGACCTACGATGAAGCTCTCATCGTTCTTCGACAAGCTGTCTGCAAAAGGGCCTGCTGGCGGTCTTGTTGCTGAGGGAGTGATGCGACGGCGGTACCGTTGCTCATACTAACAGCAAAGCTGTCGCAACACAGGCCGCAGTATTGGCAGGGCGTTGTGCATGGTGACACCAGCACGCACAGCCACATATACATCTTTTTTATTTTTTATGACCTATTTCACCTCCTCCCACACCAGCACGGAGCCGTTGCGGCGGGCGGGATCGGGACCTGTGAAGTCCATGGAATAGGGACTTCCCGTGGTGGGGCTCTTGCCGAGATAGCGGTGGTTATTCAGCGAGAGGAGCATGAAGTCGTGATTGAGGAAGTCCTGCCAAAGGAACTCCGTGCTATTTACCTCGTCGACGCCTCGGAGGGTAGTCATGTCTATCTTATCGGTAAAACGAACATCACCGGGCAGACCGTCGCCATAGACCTTGACGAAGCGTCCGTCGGCACACTGAAGGGCTACCCTACCCTGCCCTCGGTCGATGACGCGGAAATGGGTCAGTTCGCTCTTGTCGCCAGCATGGGTGTCGTAGAGCACGCCGTGCTTCAAAGCAATAGCGGGACGGCCTGTAGCCTTATTGATGATGCGGATGGTCTTGCCGTAAGGGATGTTTTCACTCCTGTCTGCCATTGGCTCTTCAATGGTGAAGTTGTCGAACTCGGCATAGCCACCGTTCTTACCCTTCACGTTGAAGGCGAAGAGCGCGTGGCGCGAGCCTTGGAAGGTGATGAGCTGATAGGAGAGCGGCATCATGCGACCCAACGTCTGGAAGTTCTTGCCGTCGGTCGAATAGGCATACTGCGCCTGATCGTTGTCGTAGTCGCCTATGCAGCGGAGCCAGATTCTCCCGTTGGCAAAAACAACGGGCACAGAGATGGTGTCGTTGGTCATCTGCTCGAAGCAGCGCAGGGTGTAGACACTTCCATTCTTCAATTTTCCCATTCTTTCATTTTTCTCAATGCCTATCCATGAGCAAGGCACGTTGATGTTGCCAAGACCTGCAACGTCGCCATCCTTCATGCCTTTGACATACAGCTCGACGGTAGTGACAGACTTCGGGCCGATGACACGCTGGGTGAGCGTGTTACGTGCCCACATCAGCTGTTCGGCTGGTGTAGACTGAATGCGCAATTTGCCACCCTTCAGGCTCCACATCTTATCATCGGGATTATGGTTCCACTGCCAGACACGGCCAAGCTGTTTGCCGTTGAAATCATCTGAGCGCTCGTAGGGAGCACGTATAGGTTGAGCCTCCTCACCAATACCGTAACAACCCAGCTTGGTGTCGGGCTTGAACCAAGTGCGTGGAGCACGACCGAGGTTTCCCTTTAAGCCAATCATCGGCCAGCCATCTTCCCACGTGATGGGCATGAGGCATACGGTGCGACCAATGGAATGGAAGTCCTGCATCAACAGTGCCCACCACGAACCGTCCTTCGCCTGTACGATACCACCTTGATGGGCGTTGGTACAAGCGGTGGCATCTTTGTCGACGGGTCCAAGACCGAACTTCGTGCCGTCCTCGCCAATGCGATACTTCGTGCCACGAGGCACCTGAGTCAGCGAGGCTGCATGATACCCGTAGGTCTCGTCGGCAGTGATGACGCGCGTCTCGTAGGGTCCCCAGATGCTCTTCGAGCGCGAACAGAGCGTGCGTCCGTTAGGACTGTAGTCGGTCGAGATGAGGTAGTACGTCCCATCGATCTTATACATGTGGTGGCCCTCGCCAATGCCGTTGCCCTCAGGGATAATGACGCGGTCGGTTCCCTCGACAGGTCCGCTCATGTCGGGCTTCAGCTCCGTACAATGTACCTCACCATATTTATGGATAGCGTAGATCTTTCCGTCGTCGTCGAAGAGCACGCCGAGGTCGTAGATGTTGCCCTGCATGTTATGGTGCGTCCAGGGGCCTCGGATATCCTTTGACGTGTAGCATTGCAGGCCTTTTCCGTTGATGTTGGAAAAGACGTAGAACTGACCGTTGGCATAGCGGATGCAGGGAGCCCAGATGCCCTGACCATAGATTTCCTGATGGTTCTTCAGGGCGAACTTGTCGTCAGCGAAGTCGAAGCGATCGAAGCAATAGCTGATGTTCTCCCAGTTCACAAGGTCCTTCGAGTGAAGGATGACCAAGCCGGGAACGGCATGCATCGTGGTGCCGGCCAGATAGTAGTCGTCGCCTACACGCAGGATGTCTGGGTCGCTGAACTCGTCGTAGAACAGGGGGTTGGTAAACGTGCCGTTGCCGTTGTCGGCTGACCACGACTTGGTCTGTGCAGTGATGTCCTGCAAGCCCGACAGGATGAATGCCAGAACGAAGAAAAGCGTTTGTTTCATGAATTGAAAAATTGAAAAATTAAAAAATGGAAGAATGGAAGTTTCATATCGAGTGCAAAAATACAAAATCTTTTGCAAAAAAACGCCTATCTGGCGTCAGAATCGAAAAAAAAACACTAACTTTGCAGCAAACTTTTCGATAAAGCGAAAACAAACATGAATAATAACAATACAGACCTTAATTATATAGCATCCAAGAAGCAAGAAGCATGACAGACGGCAAAAAAGTGCTGATGGGAATGACTGCAGCGGAACTGAAGGGCCTCTGTCGCAGTCTTGGTATGCCAGCCTTTACGGGCGGGCAGATTGCCAAGTGGATGTACGACAAGCATGTGACCGACATCGACGAGATGACGAACCTGTCGAAGCAGAACAGGGAAAGGCTCTCGGAAGAATACTGCGTAGGAGCGATGCTACCTATCGACTGCCAGCGAAGCCAGGACGGGACGGCAAAGTACCTGTTTCCCGTTCGTGGAAGCGAAGCATCGCCGACAGCATCAAAGATGGTGGAAACCGTGTTCATCCCCGATGGCGACCGAGGCACGCTCTGCGTATCCTGTCAGGTGGGCTGCAAGATGAACTGCCTATTCTGCCAGACCGGCAAACAGGGATGGGAAGGCAACCTGAGCAGTGCCGACATCCTGAACCAGATATACTCACTGCCCGAGCGCGAGCAGCTGACCAATATCGTGTTCATGGGACAAGGAGAGCCTATGGACAATCTGGAAGCCGTGCTTCACGTCACCCGACTCCTGACCGACAAGGACGGCTACGCGTGGAGTCCCAAGCGCATCACGGTAAGCTCCGTAGGCGTACCAACGAAGCTAAAGCGATTTCTCGACGAGAGCGACTGCCATGTCGCCATATCGATGCACTCGCCCCTTCACGAACAGAGGCTCTCGCTGATGCCTGCCGAACGGGCTATGCCGATTGCCGACACCGTCGAACTGCTGCGCCAACACGACTTCAGCCACCAACGCCGCTGTTCGTTTGAGTACATCTGCTTTGGCGGACTGAACGACTCGCTTGCCCACGGACGAGAAATCGTGAAGCTGGTCAGGGGACTGGAATGCCGCATCAACCTGATACGGTTCCACCAGATTCCCGACGTCGACCTGCCTGGTTCTGACGAACAGCGCATGACGGCCCTGCGCGACTACCTGACCCAGCACGGTGTGTTTGCAACCATTCGTGCGAGCCGAGGACAGGACATCTTTGCCGCCTGCGGACTGCTCACAACAGCCAAACGCTATGAGCAGGAGCCTTCTTAGCCTTGGCCTGTGCCTGCTGATGGTGTGTACAGGATGCTCCAACGGCAACGGTCTGACACCAAGGAGTGGAGGCCGTCCGTATGAAGTTCTTGTCATAGGGGCTGACAGTGAGGCTGTGGCTATGGTAGCCGGTTCGCTACGCGACCTGAAGATGGAGGGTCTACCTCAGCAGGAAGCAGTGTTCGACGTCTCGACCATCGTCAGCGACGGACTGACACAAGCCACCCGCTATGCGCGAAACATCGTGATGGTGACTACAGGCATCGACTCGCTCAAGCATGCAATAGTAAGCTATCAGCAGAACACATACGCCCGGCCGCAGCTTATCCTTCACCTTCGGGTAGCCTCTACCAGCCTGCTGCGCCCTACATTATTATATTATGTGCGCGCGATAGAACGACAGCTGGTGCTGCAGGAGCTAAACAACGGCATCGCCCTTTTGCGCGACAAGCACAACAAAGCGGCAGAGGCGATGGTGAGGGAGATGTTTGGAGCAAGGCTCTGGGTGCCGGAAGACCTGAACAAATGGAAACGCGGACAGGACTTCCTATGGCTGTCGAACGATGCCGCACGAGGAATGCAAAACATCTGTATATACCGCTACGCAGGCAACGTGCTGACAAGAGAGCAGGCCATCGCCAAGCGCGACAGCATGATGAAGCGAAACCTGCCTGGCGAAAGCGAAGGAAGCTACATGAAGACAGCCCCCTACCCTGCCGTCGCTGTCGATAACCACAGCGAGAAAACGCCTGACGGCATTCGACCGACGGAGCTGAGAGGGCTTTGGGAGATGCAAGGCGAGGCGATGGGAGGCCCCTTTGTGAGCCTGAGCACACGCTACGGCGACAGCACCTTGGTAGTGGAAGCTTTCGTCTATGCGCCGGAAACGGAAAAGCGAAGGATGGTAAGAAGACTGGAGGCAAGCCTGCATACATTGAACATTGAACATTAAACAACATACAACAACAAATATGGAAAACAGAAAAGTACGCGTGGCTATCACGCACGGAGATACCAACGGAGTGGGCTATGAGGTCATTCTGAAAACCTTTGAATCGCCCGAGATTCTCGAGTTGTGCACACCTATTATCTACGGTTCGCCCAAAGTGGCTGCCTATCATGCCAAGGCTCTCGGCATCGAGGTGCAGTTCTCGATTATCAACGACATGAGCGAGGCACAGGACAACCGGGTGAACCTGTTGAACTGTTTCGGCGACGAGGACATCAAGGTAGAGCTCGGCATAGCAGCACCCGAGGCTGGTGTGGCTGCCCAGAAAGCTATCGACCGCGCCATCGAGGACTACCGCAAGGGGCTCTTCGACGTGCTCGTCACAGCTCCTGTTTGCAAGAACAGCATTCAAGGCTTTAACGGACATGCAGCCTATCTGTCACAGCGTCTTGGCGAGGGCAAGAACGGAGTGACCATCCTGCTGAGCAACGACCTGCGTGTGGCCCTTGTCACCAACAACGTGGCCATCAAGGACGTGGCAGAGTCCATCACAAAAATAAAGATTGTGGAGAAAGCGCAGCTGCTCCATCAGGCACTGAAACGCGACCTGAGGGTGAACAACCCGCGTATTGCCGTACTGGCACTGAACCCGCGCTGCGGCGAGGACGGCGTATTGGGCGACGAAGAGCAGGAAATCATTTCGCCTGCCGTCAAGGAACTGGCCGAACAGGGCATACAAGCCTTCGGTCCCTACGCTGCAGATGACTTCTTCTCTTCAGCCTCCTACATGAGGTTCGATGCCGTGCTGGCCATGTACCACGACCAGGGCCTTGCTCCGTTCAAGAGTCTGACACCTGGCGACGGCGTGCGCTACACAGCCGGACTGCCCATCGTCCGCACGGCTCCTGCCCACGGCATGCAGTACGACATCGCAGGAAAGAACAAGGCCGACGAGCGTTCGTTCCGTCACGCCATCTTCGACGCCATCGACATCTGGCGCAACCGGAAGGACTACGACGAGCCCATGGGTAATCCGCTGCAGAAACTCTACCACGAGAAACGCGACGACAGCGAGAAGGTGCGCTTCAGCACACCCCGCAAAGACTTCAAGAAGCAGCAGGACGAAACACCTGCCGAATAATAGGTTGGCAGCAGGAAGGACGGTCGGAAACGCACATAAAAAGACTTAAAAATCTGCCAAAATTGCAGTTGTTTCGGAAAAAATGTGTACTTTTGTCAGCTAAATGAAAAGTAACGAGCTGCAAGCTATCAAACAACGCTACAACATCGTGGGCAACTGCGAGGCCCTGAACGTTGTGCTCGACGTCGCTATGCAAGTGGCGCCGACAGATCTTAGTGTGCTCATCATCGGCGAGAGCGGTGTAGGAAAGGAAATCATTCCACGCGTCATCCACGACAACTCGCCCCGCAGGAGAGAGAAATACTTCGCCATCAACTGCGGCTCCATTCCCGAAGGAACGATCGACTCTGAACTGTTCGGACACGTGAAAGGCAGCTATACAGGTGCCATCAACGATTCGCCTGGATACTTCGGCGTGGCCGACAAAGGCACACTGTTTCTCGACGAAGTGGGCGAACTGCCTATGGCAACGCAAGCCCGGCTACTGCGAGTGCTTGAGACGGGCGAATACATTCCCGTGGGAGCAACGGAGGTAAAACGGACAGACGTACGCATCGTAGCAGCTACCAACGTAAACATCCGTCAAGCTATCAGCGAAGGCCGATTCCGTGAAGACCTGTACTACAGGTTGAACCGCATCCCACTGCAGATGCCACCGCTACGCGAACGCGGTGAGGACGTGGTGCTGCTGTTCCGGCTCTTTGCCATGCAGATGGCTGAGAAATACAAGATGGATCGCATCGTGCTGACCGAAGAGGCCAAGCAGATGCTGATGCGATACAAATGGCCGGGAAACATCCGCCAGCTGAAGAACATCACCGAGCAGATTTCCATCCTCAGCAAGGAGCGTACCATCACGCCCGAGATCCTGTCGAAGTTCATCCCGCAGGACAAGGAGAGCACCCAGCTGGCCGTAGTCCATCCCAACGGCTCCGACCATTCGTTCGAGAACGAGCGCGAGATACTCTACAAGATTCTCTACGATATGCGCAACAATGTCAACGACATGCGTCGTGAGATCAGTCAGCTGAAGAAACAGATAGAAGACGTACAGACCACGTCGGCAAAGATTATCAATAGTCCGGCGGTGGCTCCCATCTCACCTATTCCAACCATCACGCCGACGATGGAAGATGCCGAGGCAGAAGAATATATTGAGCCCACACCCGAACAGGAGAACCTGAATCTCAGCGACCTGAACCGTCAGATGCTGGAGAAAGCCCTCGAACGCCATAACGGCAACCGGAAGAAGGCTGCACAGGAGCTTGGCATCAGCGACCGCACCCTTTACCGACGGCTGAAACAATATGGAATGGTACTTTGCCTTTTACCGTTCTTCCTTTTCACCTTCCTGCTTTCAAGCTGTTCCGTCAGCTATAAGTTCAACGGAGCAAGCATCGACTATTCGAAGACCAAGACCATACAGATCAGCGATTTCCCCATCCGTTCCAGCTATGTGTGGGGACCCATGGCAAGCATCTTCAACAACCAGCTGAAAGACCAGTTTGCTAACCATACCAAGCTGATACAGGTGAAACGTAACGGAGACCTGAAGATAGACGGCGAGATTACCAAATACGACCAGCGTAACAAGTCGGTTTCAAGCGAGGGCTATTCTGCCCAGACCGAACTAACGATGACCGTCAACGTCAGATTCACCAACAACGTCAACCACGCCGAAGACTTCGAGAAGCAGTTCTCAGCATCGGCCACCTACGAAACCACACAGTCGCTGAACGCCGTGCAGGAGGAACTGGTCACAGAGATGGTGAAAGACATTACCGACCAGATATTCAATGCCACTGTGGCTAACTGGTAGGAGATGAGGAGGCAAAGAAATAAGTAGTAAGAAAACAAGCGATTAGAACGCATGGAAATAGCAGAGCTTATCAACCACCCTGAGCGACTCGACCGCGAAACGCTGTACGAGTTGCGTTCCATGCTGGCACTCTACCCCTATTTCCAAACGGCAAGACTCCTCATGCTGCAGAACCTCTACTTGCTGCACGACCCCATGTTCGACGAGGAGCTGCGACGAGCTGCCATCTATATCACCGACAGGAAGATGCTTTTCCAGATGATCGAGGCAGGACACTACCAGCTCTCACCACAGAAGAAAAGCCAGAACCAGGAGGAGAACAAAGAAGAAAGAGGCGACAGAACCATATCGCTCATCGACAACTTCTTAGAGTCGATACCCAAAGAAGAGGAAGACAAGAATACCAGTGAAAAGAAAAACAAACGAAAGCCGACACCTGCCGACGCTGCCGTTGACTATGTGGCCTACCTGCTCGAAAGCGAAAACGAAGAAGAGCAGCAACAAGAGGCACCTCAGCTCATAGGCCACAGTCTCATCGATTCGTTCATAAATAATGACAAAGGAAAGCTTATCCTCAACGAGAATCCTACCTTAAAGCCAGAGATAGAAGAACCAAGCGAAAGCGACGAGAAAGAACCCGAAGAGGGCTATTTCACCGAAACATTGGCCCGAATTTACATAAAACAGGGCAGATATTCGAAAGCATTGGAAATTATTCAGCGATTAAGTTTGCAATATCCAAAAAAAAATGCTTACTTTGCAGACCAAATTCGTTTCTTAGAGAAATTGATTATAAACAACAACAAAAAATAAAGTAAAAAAAATGTACACACTTTTAGTTATCTTCATTGTGATTGCAGCCTTGCTGATGATTGGCATTGTGCTCATTCAAGAGTCAAAGGGTGGCGGTTTGGCATCAAACTTCGCATCCTACAACCAGATTGGCGGTGTCCGCAAGACCACCGACTTCATTGAGAAGGCCACTTGGAGCCTTGCTGCCTTCATGGTAGTCATCAGCGTTGCTTGTGCATACGTTGCTCCTCAGGCTTCTACCGACAATTCGGTAATGGAGGGTATTGAGAACCCCGTCACCAATCCTCAGAACCTGCCCGGATTCGGTGCCAGCCAGACACAGGAGAAGGCTCCCGCTGCCGAGGCTCCCGCTGAGACCCCGGCCAAGCCCGCAGAGTAATTCAATTGGTAAATACAAAAGGGAAAAGGCAATCACAGTGATTGCCTTTTTTCGATTATCCTCACTTCATGGGCATAAGACAATAAAAATTTCTTCGTGGTATAAAGCAATAAAGAATCAAGGTGTATAGCAACAAAGAAAATGTCAATATCCTGACGGCTCTGCTTGTGAAGCATGGCATTCGTCATGCGGTTGTCTGTCCAGGTTCGCGCAACGCACCCATCGTCCACAACCTGAACGAGTGTCCGGCTATTGCGTGTTATCCCGTGACCGACGAACGAAGTGCTGCGTTCTATGCCTTGGGCATGGCACAGGCACTCAACGAGCCGGTGGCGATATGCGTCACCAGCGGCTCGGCTCTGCTGAACGTGTTCCCTGCCGTAGCCGAAGCGAAATACCAGCGACAGCCGCTCGTAATCATCAGTGCCGACCGTCCCCCACAATGGATTGACCAACTCGAAGGGCAGACGCTGCCGCAACCGGGAGCATTGGGAGGGCTCGTGGCAAAGTGTGTGACGCTGCCTGAACCACGGAACGACGACGAGCGGTGGTACTGCAACCGACTGGTCAACGAGGCGCTACTGTCGCTGCCAGCCTGTGTTCATATCAACGTGCCCATCACTGAACCACTCTTCCACTTCACCACGCCCAAGTTGCCCGACGAGCGGATGATTGTGCGAATGACGCCAAGCACCGACTATGGCTGTCTGCATCCAGACTTCGTCGAGGCATTAGTAAAGGCAAAGCGTCCGATGATTGTCTTCGGACAGAGTTCGCCCCACGATTTCTCAGGCGAAGGCCTCGACTTTCTGTTCAGTCATGTCATCGTGCTACACGAGACATTGGCACCATTCCCAAGTGTGAGTCATTTTGACGAAGTGCTGGCAAGGCATAATGAAGCGATAGTTCCTCCCGACTTCGTTATCTACGTAGGAGGCAGCATCGTGAGCAAAAGGCTGAAGCAGTTCTTGCGTCAGGCTAAGGATGCCCAAGTGTGGCGCATCAGTCCTACGGGCAACGTTGAGGACACTTTCCAGAACTTGCGGGGCATCATCTTGGGCGACCCCGAGTTTGTACTACAGTCGCTCAGCGACAAGCTGAGCAAGAAGCGGACTATCAGCGGCATGGACTACCGACGCGAATGGCTACACCTGCTCACCGAAGCAAGGGAACATGCCAAGAGTTACGAGCCTGCCTACTCGCAAATGGCAGTAGTGCGTGAGTTCGAGCATCAAGTGCCTAAAGACTCCATCGTTCATTACGCCAACTCCTCTGCCATCCGCTTGGCCAATATCTATGCCTCACACCACGTATGGTGCAACCGAGGCGTCAACGGAATTGAAGGCTCTCTCTCCACAGCGGCGGGCTACTCTGTCATCACCGACGGGAAGGTGTTCTGCGTTATCGGTGACCTGAGCTTTTTCTACGATCAGAACGCGCTGTGGAACCAGAACCTGCGTGGCAACCTGCGCATCCTCTTATTAAATAATGGTAAGGGGGGCATCTTCGACATGCTTCCAGGACTGGAGCAATGTCCTGTACGCGACAACTTTGTATCGGCCGAGCATCATACAAGTGCCGAGGGCATCTGCCTACAGAACCACGTCGGCTACAGGAAAGCAGAGGACATACAGGAGACGAGCAAAGGAATTGAATGGCTGATAACAAAGGAAAGTGAGCGACCAATGCTGCTCGAGGTCTTCACAAATGCTGAAGAAGATGCAAAAACCTTGAAACTTTACTACAATTTTCTTTAAAATTTGCTCAAATCCATTGTACATTGAAATTCTTTTCCTATCTTTGCCAATGATTTATAAAAACTAACCTATATAAAACTACACGTATGAAAGATTTACAGATGTACATTAACGGCCAGTTCTGCGAAAGCTCGAACGGCAAGTGGATTGATGTGTTGAACCCCTCGACCGAGGAAGTGATTTCCCGCCAGCCTGAAGGCACTATCGAGGACGTGAACCGTGCTCTCGATGCTGCCCGTGCAGCACAGAAGGCGTGGGCCAAGACACCCGCCATCGAGCGTGCAGGCTATCTGCTGAAGATTGCCGCCGGCATCAAGGCCCGCGAACAGGAGTTCACCGAGATTATCATGCGCGAGCAAGGCAAGACCCGCACGTGGGCATCGATTGAGGTGGGTGCCACCATTTCCTACTTCGAGTACATGGCTACCTTTGCACGCCACATCGAGGGCGAAATCATCCCCTCTGACCGTCCCAACGAGACCATCCTGCTGACGAAGAACCCCATTGGCGTCGTCGCCGGCATCCTTCCCTGGAACTTCCCGTTCTTCCTGATAGCCCGCAAGGCCGGTGCTGCCCTTATTGCAGGCTGTACCATCGTCATCAAGCCCTCGCAGCTCACGCCTGAGAACTGTACCGAGTTTGCCAAGGTAGTGGCTGAGACAGGACTGCCCGCAGGAGTCATCAACATCGTCACGGGTAAGGGTTCGGTCATCGGAAACGAGATGGCTGGCTCGCCTAAGATTGACATCGTCTCTGTAACAGGTTCTGTAGCTGCCGGCGAGAGCATCATGGCTGCCGCTTCAAAGAACATTACGAAGGTATCACTTGAGCTGGGAGGCAAGGCTCCGGCCATCGTGATGAAGGATGCCGATTTGGAGCGTGCCGCACAGTGGATTGTTGACAGCCGCATCGGTAATAACGGTCAGATATGCAACAACGCTGAGCGTGTGTATGTACAAAAGGAGGTGAAGGCAGAGTTCACGAAGATTCTGGTCGATAAGATGAAAGCCGTGAAGGTGGGCGACCCCTGCGCCGACGAGAGCGTCGACATGGGCCCGCTGGTAGAACAGCGTGCCTTGGAGAGCGTCACCGAGAAGGTGGAGCGTGCCATCAAGCAGGGTGCCAAGCTGCTCTGCGGTGGTCAGCGCGTAGGCACGAAGGGCTACTTCTACGCAGCCACCGTACTTGACGACTGCCGTCAGGACATGGACATCATCCATGAGGAGACCTTCGGTCCAGTCATCCCGCTTATCGAGTTCGAGACCCTCGACGAGGTCATCCAGATGGCCAACGACTGCGAGTACGGCCTGGCATCGAGCATCTTCACCAACGACCTGAACACCGCCGTGAAGGCCTGCCGAGAACTGGAGTTCGGTGAGACCTACATCAACCGCGAGCACTTCGAGGCCATCCAGGGCTTCCATGCCGGCATGAAGAAGAGTGGCATTGGCGGTGCCGACGGCAAGCACGGCGTCGACGAGTATCTCGTCACGCATGTCACCTACCTTGATACTTGGGAATAAAATATGAAAATAGGATTATTCGTACCATGCTATGTCGATGCGCTCTACCCCGAGGTAGGCGTATCGACATTGCGGCTTTTACGCTCGTTAGGTCTTGATGTCGACTACCCCGAACGGCAGACCTGTTGCGGACAGCCCATGGGCAATGCCGGCTTCGAGAAGATGGCCGTGCCCTTGGCCAAAAAGTTCGACGAACTGTTCCGCGGCTACGATTACGTGGTGGCTCCGTCGGCCAGCTGTGCAGCCTACGTGCGCTGCTTCCACCCTGGGCTACTGGCCCATGAGTCCCATAAGCCCTATGAGCCCCATACCTGCGCCGCTGCTGCCAAGACCGTCGACCTCGTGGAATTCCTGCACGACGTCGTCAAGGTGAAGTCGCTTCCTGCGAAGTTTCCCCACAAGGTGAGCGTCCACAACTCATGCCACGGTGTGCGCGAGTTGGGACTCTCGTCGCCCTCTGAGCGTCATGTGCCGAAGTTCAACAAGATCATCGACCTGCTGCGGCTGGTCGAGGGCATCGAGATTGTAGAGCCTGAGCGTCCCGACGAGTGCTGCGGTTTCGGCGGTATGTTTGCCGTCGAAGAGAAAGAGGTCTCGGCCCGCATGGGGTTTGAGAAGGTGCGTCGCCACATCGCCACAGGTGCCGAATATGTCACAGGTCCCGACTCGTCATGCCTCATGCACATGCAGGGCGTGGCCGAAAAGCAAGGCTTAGATATCAAGTTCATCCACGTTGCACAAATTCTTTCCGCCGGCCTATGAGTACCAAACATTCCAAAGCAGCTGAGGCTTACCTACAGAACGACACCGTGGTGACCCGCCACGACCAGACATTCTTTGGCGTGCGCCAGAGACGCGACCACATGGCACAGGCCCTGCCCGAATGGGAGGACTTGCGCGAGGCGGCCAGTCAAATCAAGAAACATACGGAGACCCACCTTGCCGACTACTTGGAGCAGTTCGAGGCGAATGCCATCAAAAATGGCGTACACGTTCACTGGGCCGAGGATGCCGACGAGTACAACCGCATCGTCCTCGACATCCTCCAGCAGCACCAGGTGAAGAAGGTGGTGAAGAGCAAGAGCATGCTCACCGAAGAATGCCACCTGAACGAGAACTTGGAGAAGAACGGTATCGACGTGGTAGAGACCGACTTAGGCGAGCGCATCCTGCAGATGATGAAACTGGCACCCAGCCACATCGTCATGCCCGCCCTCCACGTACACCGTGAAGATATCGGCGACTGTTTCCGCAAGCAGATCAGCAACTTCGACGAGATTGCCAAGAATTATGGGGCCAATGGGGCTAATGGGACTAATGGGGCCAATAGGGCCAATAGGGCCAATGACCCCAACGACCCCAATGACCCCACATTCCTCACCTACGTGGCCCGTATGCACCTACGTGAGCAGTTTGCCGAGGCCGACTGCGGCATGACGGGTGCCAACTTCGGCATCGCCGCCACGGGCGACGTGGTGGTATGCACCAACGAGGGCAACGCCGACATGTCGACCAGCATTCCCAAACTTCACATCGTCTCGATGGGCATTGAGAAGCTTATCCCCGACTACAAGGCCATGGGCGTGTTCCAGCGCTTCGTAGCCCGCTCAGGCACAGGACAGGAAACCACCGTCTATACCAGCCACTTCCGTGGTCCGCGACCCGGAGGAGAGATGCACATCGTGCTCGTTGACAACGGACGCAGTGACATCCTCGGCAATCCCGAGCACTGGCAGACGCTGAAATGCATGCGCTGCGGCGCCTGCATGAACACCTGTCCAGTCTATCGTCGCTCCGCAGGCTACAGCTACACCTACTTCATCCCCGGCCCCATCGGCATCAACCTCGGCATGCTGCGCGACCGGGACAAGTACCACGACAACGTCTCCGCCTGCTCGCTCTGCTGCTCATGCGACAATGTCTGTCCCGTAAAGGTCGACCTCTCGTCGCAGGTCTACCGCTGGCGCCAGGAACTCGACTCCCTTGGCCATGCCGACCCCATGAAGAAGATGATGTCACGGGGCATGTCGTTCCTGTTCAACCATCCTGCCCTCTACACCACCGCCCTGCGCTTCTCGCCCATGGCCAACTGGATTCCCGCCCCACTCATGAACCTGAAACTGAATCCCTGGGCCTACGGACACAAGATGATGAAGTTCCCCAAGAAGTCGTTCCACCAATTATGGAAGGAGAAAAAGCTATGAGTTCAAGAGAAGAAATACTATCCCGTCTGCGCAACAACACCCGCGAGACCTACGAAATGCCCGACCTCAGCGGGTTGAAGCCCTCGACATTTGCCGACCCCTTGGCCGAGTTCATCACGAAAACGACTACAACCGCCGGTGCCAAGCTCATTGAGATGAAAGCAGGCGACAATCTGAACGACTTGGTACGTCAGGCCTATCCCGACGCAACTACGGTGGCCAGCAACCTGCCCGGCGTAAAGGCCGACGTCAACCCCGACACCGCTACCGAGGCCAAGGAGCTGATGAAGGTCGATGTGGGGGTGATAGAAGGCAAGATTGGCGTAGCCGAGAACGCCTGCATCTGGATTCCACAACAGATGAAAGAGAAGTCGATATGCTTCGCCGTGCAACGACTGATCGTTGTGCTCAGCCGCGATGCCATCGTCAGCAACATGCACGAGGCCTACGCACGCATTGCCGCATCGCAGGAGTATTTTCGGCAGTACAAGTTCGGCACCTTTATCAGCGGCCCCAGCAAGACCGCCGACATCGAGTCGGCACTGGTCTACGGAGCCCAAGCCGCACGTGCCCTCACCGTTATCTTGAGATAACCGAGTGCAGGAGTTCAGGAGTAAAGGAGTACAGGAGTTCTGGAGTGCAGAACTCCCATCTCTTATTCATTGAGCAAGTCCGGGCGCAACCGTCGCGTGCGTTCCAAGGCCTCGTCAAGTTCCCAGGCACGAATCTTGGCTTCATTGCCGCTTAGCAAGATCTCGGGCACCTTCCATCCCTTATAGTCAGCTGGACGCGTGTAGATAGGAGCCGCAAGCAAATCGTCTTGGAAACAATCGGACAGAGCACTCTGCTCGTCGCCTATGACACCTGGCACAACTCGTACTATGGCATCGGCAATCATCGCCGCCACCAGTTCGCCACCCGTCAGCACAAAATCGCCGATGCTTATCTCGCGGGTTATCAGATGGTCGCGCACACGCTGGTCTATACCCTTATAGTGTCCGGCCAAGATAATCAAATTACCCTTCATCGATAGTTCGTTGGCCATGTGCTGGTCGAAACGCTCCCCGTCGGGCGAAGTGAAAATCACCTCGTCGTAGTCGCGCTCAGACTTCAGTGCCGTGATACAACGGTCAATGGGTTCACACTGCATCACCATGCCAGCCGAGCCGCCATACGGATAGTCGTCCACACGCCGCCACTTGTCGAGTGTATAGTCGCGCAGGTTATGCAACCGAATTTCGGCCAGCCCCTTCTTCTCAGCACGAGCAAGGATACTCTCGTGCACGAAGCCCTCCATCATTTCGGGCAGTACGGTTATAATGTCTATTCGCATATTCAACCGCAAAATTACGAAAAAAAGCCCACATACGAAAGCATTTCCCTATAATTTACGCAGAAACACCATAAATCTTCGGTTCTACCCAGCCTACGACGCGTATGCTGACCTCGTAGAGCAGATAGAGCGGGATGGTGACGAGAAACAGCGTCATCAAGTCAGGCGGGGTGATGATGGCGGCTACCAGCATAATGACAATGAATGAAAGTGGAGATATACGAATCGAGTCATTTTCTCTAATTCTATCCATATAAGTGCCTTTACACTCAATTAAGTTACGCTTAAGAAAAAACTCTCTGAAAAATTTGCGGAACGCCGGAAATTTGCTATCTTTGCACCAACAATCAATCTCATACGACGATGACAGTAGTTTCGACAACCGATTTCCGTGCGAACATGACCAAGTTCTTCGCCTTAGCTGACAGTGGCGAGCGCGTGGTGGTACGGTCGCGCCAGGGCAGCTACAGCCTGAAGCCCGTAAAGACCGAGGTAAAGAAGGTTGCCAAGCCCCGCCGCAATGTGACCGAAGAAGTGTGCCGCGGCCTAAAGGACTGGAAAGAATACCTTGAGACAGGCAAGTCTGATAATTTCCGACCGGCAGAGGAACTAATCGATGAGTTACGACATATCCAGGCACAGTGAGTTCGATAGGGCCATCAAGCGACTTGCCAAACGTCATCGCAGTATAGCTGATGACTATGCTAATTTCCTTGACAGCCTCCAGAAAAACCCCTACCAAGGTGCTGAACTTTGCCCCGGCATCCGCAAGATACGTATGGCCATCGCCTCCAAAGGGCGTGGCAAGGCTGGCAGCGCACGCGTCATCACTGCCATGGCCATCGTAGACGAGCAGAACGGACGCATAGCCCTGCTCACCATCTACGATAAGCAGGATGCCGACACAGTAGACCTTCGTGTCATCAAGAAGATGGCACGGGAGCTGGGGTTTGCGGTAAAGTAGGTTTTCTGCTGCAACCAACGCTCGATAACGGAACAAAGTCGACGAGTTTGTTGAACAAAGTCGACGAGTTTGTTGAACAAAGTCGACGAGTTTGTCTAACAAAGTCGACGAGTTTGTATCATGAAGGAGGCTCCTTGGTGATGAAGTTAGCGTCACATCAAAGGGGACCGGCGTAGAACTGCTGAATGGGGCTTAGCATTCTTTGGCCGACGCTACGTCCGATGTCGTAGACGCGGCGCATCTCGTCGGGGTCGTGAGAGACATGGCCGATGGGTATCTTCTCGTCGGGACGGATAACAAGACAACGGCCTTCGCGCTCGGCCTCGCGTACATATTCTAATTCTTTATTATACATCAGGTGCCGATTGTCCATGGCCTCGATCATCTTCGGATAGCTGTGCAGGGCTATTCGCATAAGGGGCATAAGGGGGTTATGGGCTTTCTGGTATCCTGCGGGCTGGGTGAGAATGACTACATTGCGGTGGCACCCTATACGTTCGGAAAATGCCAGAGGGATGCTGTCGGCCACGCCGCCGTCGAGCAGTTTGCGGCCTTCAAGTTCTACGACTTTTGATAGCAGGGGCATTGAGGCCGAAGCGCGTATCCAGTCGTAGGTGGCACTTTCCGCTTTCTCCAACTTCTTGTAGACGGCCTCTCCGGTCTCCACATCGGTGCAGACGACATAGAAGTCCATCGGATTATTGTCGAAGGCCTCGTCGTCGAAACGGTCAAGAATTGTCGGCATGGTATGGTAGGCAAACTCGGCGTTGAAGTAGTTGCCCGTAGTGAACAGCGAGTGCCAACCGCTGTAGCGGCTATCCTTGGCAAAACGCATATTATAACGGATAGCGCGCCCTATCTGTCTCGACTTCATGTTACAGCCGAAAGCTGCACCGGCCGAGACGCCGACGAGCGTGTCGGGCCACACGTCGTGCTCCATCATCACGTCGATGATGCCTGCCGTGAAGAGCCCTCGCATGGCTCCGCCTTCAAGTACAAGTCCGTTCAAAGGGAATTAGATAATTAAATAATTAAAAATCAGAGAATAAAAAATGGGCTGCGCCATGCAATGATACTTGCATCGTGCGCAGCCCAAAATTATCAATTGTCAATTATCAATTGTCAATTAGAGAATTACTCGCCCTTCTCCATCTGAGCCTTGAGCTGAGCCAGCACGTCGATGTCGCCGAGCGTGGTTGAAGCTGCAACGTTCTCGATCTTCGGGGCCTCGTCCTTCTTGGCAGCACGGGGAGCAGCAGCCTTGCGGGCAGCACGCTTCTCGTCGCGCTGAGCATCCTCGAAGGTGCGGCTGTGCGAGAGGATGATACGCTTCGAATCCTTGTTGAACTCGATTACCTTGAAGGGAAGCTCCTCGCCCAACTGTGCCTGCGAGCCGTCTTCCTTCACGAGATGCTTCGGAGTGGCGAAGCCCTCGACGTTCTCCTCAAGCTGAACCACGGCACCCTTCTCGAGCAGCTCGGTAATCTTACCAGTATGGACAGAGCCCACGGTGTACTGGCTCTCGAAGACGTCCCAAGGATTGTCCTCAAGCTGCTTGTGGCCAAGCGAGAGACGACGGTTCTCCTTGTCGATGTCGAGCACGATCACGTCGATCATAGTGCCCACCTGAGTGAACTCGCTGGGATGCTTCACCTTCTTGGTCCAACTGAGGTCGCTGATGTGGATCAGGCCATCGACACCCTCCTCCAGCTCGACGAACACGCCGAAGTTGGTGAAGTTGCGTACCTTGGCGGTGTGCTTCGAGCCAACGGGATACTTCACCTCGATGGTCTCCCAAGGATCTTCCTTCAGCTGCTTGATGCCGAGCGACATCTTGCGCTCGTCGCGGTCGAGGGTCAGGATGACAGCCTCAACCTCGTCGCCAACCTTCAGGAACTCCTGAGCGCTGCGCAGGTGCTGGCTCCACGACATCTCGCTGACGTGAATCAGACCCTCTACACCAGGCTGTACCTCTACGAATGCACCGTAGTCGGCAATGACGACTACCTTACCCTTGATCTTGTCGCCAACCTTCAGATCCTGATCCAGAGCATCCCAAGGATGCGGAGTGAGCTGCTTCAGGCCGAGGGCAATGCGCTTCTTCTCCTCGTCGAAGTCAAGGATAACGACGTTGATCTTCTGGTCGAGCTCGACAACCTTCTTCGGATCGTCGACACGGCCCCAAGAGAGATCTGTGATATGGATGAGTCCGTCAACACCGCCGAGGTCGACGAATACGCCGTAGCTCGTGATGTTCTTGACAGTACCCTCAAGAATCTGACCCTTCTCGAGCTTAGAGATAATCTCCTGCTTCTGAGCCTCAAGCTCGGCCTCGATGAGAGCCTTGTGCGAAACGACCACGTTGCGGAACTCCTGGTTGATCTTCACCACCTTGAACTCCATGGTCTTGCCTACGAACTGGTCGTAGTCGCGTATGGGGTGAACGTCGATCTGCGAACCGGGCAGGAAAGCCTCGATGCCGAACACGTCGACAATCATACCGCCCTTCGTGCGGCACTTGATGAATCCCTGAATGATCTGCTGCTCGTCAAGGGCTGCATTAACGCGATCCCAAGCCTTGCTCAGGCGAGCCTTCTTGTGCGACAGAAGGAGCTGGCCCTTCTTGTCCTCAGCGCTCTCCACGTAGACCTCGACCACATCACCCTCTTTCAGCTCGGGATTGTAGCGGAACTCGGAAGCGGGGATGATACCGTCGCTCTTGTAGCCAATGTTGACGATGACCTCTTTCTTGTCAACGGAAATCACCTTACCGTCAACCACCTGATGGTCGGCCACCTTGTTCAGGGTTTCGTCGTAAGCGCGGTCAAGTTCTTCCTTGCTCACGTTCGCTGTGGTGCCGTGCTCAAATGACTCCCAATCGAAGTCTTCCAACGGCTTCACGTTCTTTGTTAATTCTGACATAATTGTTTAAAAAAATTGTTGTTTGTAATTAATAAAGTTGGACATTATGTGAACTATGTACATAAAGCGGCTGCAAAGGTACTGAAAATTTGGGAGTTACAGCTTTTCCACTTGCTACAACTCCCAATATTTAACTTTTTTTATTGAAAAAACTCGTATATCACTGCTTTATCTTCTCCCATGCATTGTTTTGTGAGGCATTGATGGAGAAAAGTATCTCATAGACAGACTCTTTCTCCTTCTGCGTTCCCTTACCCTTGTAAATGTTAGCCAACTCATCGCGCTTATAGTCAGTCCATATCTGTGGCAAGAGACTGAGAGGTTTGTTCTCATGGGCCTTTTTCAGATTGTTCTCAATGGCGGTAGTAACGTTCGTACGTCCGCGTTCCACGTTCTGTGCCATCTCGTCGAGACCGGTTCTATAGTAGTCGTATTGCAACTGGCGGAAGGGTTTCATCCCCTCATCAAGATAGTCGTTGATGAGAGCGAAACGATTTCGAGAGTCTTCAAACGACTTCCATCCGGGATAATCGAGCGACTGAGCGTTGTTGACAAGGTACATGCAACGCTGAAGCACGTCAGTGCCACCCAACGGTGAGAAGGTGTCAAGGTCAAGACCAATAATCAGATAGCAATAATAGGCAACGAGAGCCACAAGTTGGTTATCGATTACCTCCTCATTGAAGTTCAGCTGGTCAAACTGCGCAAAGTCAAAGATAAAATTCTTATCTGTATTATTATAAATAGTAGTTGTATAAGCAGAATTGTAGACGGGTCGATTGGCCTGAATGAGCGCATTACAGGTGAAACGATTGTCACTTTGTTCATACTTCGTCACGGTAATGTTAAAGTTGCAAGTGATGCGTTCGTTCTCCTGAAACTGCAATGCCGTCCACTGATGCTCGTTTATGAACTGCTCCAGCGTCTGCTGCAGATTATCGAAGACCGAGGCATCGGTACCCTGAATCTGGCTATGATTGATTCTGACCGTAGCTTGAATCTCCTGTGCCACAATTTCCGATCTACCGAGGCAGATGATGAAGAGAAGTATGAATAACCTGTTATACATTATACGTTGAATTTCAATATGATACCACTACGCTTCGCAACAGATAAGGGCACTTTCCCATCACGTTTGAAAGTGAGGACATGCTGTTCGTCAGTAAGCAAGTCAACCGCTGCATAGTCGTCTTCGTTCATCTGGAAATAGTCGAAAGCATGCGCCGGAATCAGCACATCGTAGCACACGGGACGATCATCGAAGTTGATAACTACGAAGAGCACCTCGTTACCAGCCTTCCTAAGGAAAGCATACTGACGGAAATGCTGGGCATTGACGTAGGTAAGATCGAACGACTTGCCCTCACCAACGGCCTTTTCACTGATAGCGACGTTCAGCACCCGACGATAGATATCGGCAAGGGCCTGCTCTTCATTCGTCAGTTTCTTGGCAGCTGCGCGGCAGAGCGTATCCAACGACCAGTAGTCAAAGATAGTGGTTCGTCCGTCGTGACCGCTGAAGCCTTCGACATCCATGCCCGACTCACCATACTCCTGTCCTGCATAGAGCATGAAAGGATTCTGCTGCATCAGTACATTGGCAATAAGCGCAGGCACTGCCTTTTGCGCATTTGCAGCAAAGAAGTCGCTGGCAATACGTTGCTCATCATGGTTCTCAAGGAAGTAGAGCATGTGGGAAGCAATGTCATCGTTCATCTGCCAAGCCCACGTGAGGGCATCGGTGCCGCGGCGATGACAGATAACGTCACGCATCACATCGTACATGCCGACCTTGTCATAAAGATAATCAAAGCCAGAAGCCAGATAGTGACGATACTCACCAGGGTTATAGACCTCACCGATAAACAGAATCTTAGGATAAGCCTCTTTGACTTTCGCTGTGGCCCATGCCCAGAAAGTGGCAGGTACCATCTCGGCCATGTCGCAACGGAAACCATCAACGCCCTTGGAAGCCCAGAACAGCAAAATGTCGAGCATCTTTTGCCAAGTAGAGGGGATGGTTTCAGTAGGAAGATGGAAAGAAGAGGGTGTCTGTCCGGCATAGTAGTCGACACCGTAGTTCAGCTTCACCGTCTCGTACCAGTCGTTCTGCCCCGGAGCATTGCAGAAACAATCATTACCTGTGGCCTTGGCTGGTGTCTCGCTATAGGGTTCCTTCTCGTCATGATACAGATCGAAACGAGGAGCAAACGACTGACCTGGACAATAATAGAAGTTGTTCTGAAGGCTAAAACCCATTGAAGGATCGTCGCCCTCACCGAGATCAGCAACACCTTTTGGCTTGGCAATACTCTTATACTGTCGTGCCACATGATTAGGCACGAAGTCGATAATCATCTTCAGCCCAGCTCGATGGGTACGGGTGACGAGCTTCTCAAACTCCTCCATACGCTTATCGACATTGACCGCCAAATCGGGGTCAATGTCGTAATAGTCGGTTATAGCGTATGGTGAGCCTGCCCTACCCTTCACTACTGCCGGATGCTGCCGGGGAATGCCATAGCTGCTATAGTCAGTCTGGGTGGCATGACGAATGACACCTGTGTACCACACATGTGTGATGCCCTTCTCTCTGATCTGCTTCAGCACCGTAGGAGTGAAGTCGGCCAGCTTACCGCAACCGTTCTCCTCGATGGAACCATTCTTGGTGCGAGTAGTGTTGCGGTTACCGTAAAGGCGGGTGAAAACCTGATAAATAACTATTTTCATTATTACTCTATACCGTGAGCACTTACCTCATTATTAATCTTAGCAATCATTCCACGAAGTGCTTTGCCTGGACCGCACTCAGTAAAGTCATCGGCTCCGTCGGCAATCATCGACTGCACACACTGTGTCCAGCGCACCGGACTGGTCAACTGGGCAATCAGGTTCGACTTGATTTCAGCAGGATCAGTATGGGGCTTGCCGTCGACATTCTGATAAACGGGGCATGCAGGAGTCTGGAACGGAGTAGCCTCGATAGCGGCCTGGAGTTCGTCCTTGGCAGGCTGCATCAAGGGAGAGTGGAAGGCACCGCCCACCTTCAACGGCAAAGCACGCTTGGCACCTGCAGCCTTCAGCTGCTCACAAGCCTCGTTGATTGCCTCAACATTTCCGCTGATAACCAGCTGTCCAGGATTATTATAGTTGGCGCATACACATACTTGGCCTTCACGATTAATACCATTACAGATTTCCTCGACTTTCTCGTCGGGCAGACCTATAATGGCAGCCATCGTCGAAGGATTGGCTTCGCAAGCCTTCTGCATAGCCATAGCACGGGCATAGACCAGACGCAATCCGTCCTCGAACGTGAGTGCACCTGAAGCTACAAGTGCCGAAAACTCGCCCAAAGAGTGACCAGCAACCATCTGAGGCTGGAATGCATCGCCCATGCAGATAGCCGAAATAACAGAATGGAGGAATACTGCAGGTTGGGTAACCTTCGTCTGCTTCAGATCGTCGTCGGTTCCCTCGAACATAATGTCGGTGATACGGTATCCCAAAATGTCGTTAGCCTTATCAAACAATTCTTTTGCCTTAGCGTTGTTTTCGTACAGGTCCTTGCCCATACCTACAAACTGTGCTCCCTGTCCGGGGAATACAAATGCTTTCATTTTTCTTGTTATTATTGAATACTAATTGATTTCGCGCTGCAAAATTACTCATTTTTTTGCGAATACGATGCAATTGGGCTGGAAATCTTTCATTCCAGCCCAAAGATTCATGACATAACTAAAGAATAACCGACACTGTCTACTTATATTCCGACCATGCCTTAATACCAATCTGTTCAAGCGGAACCGTACAGAATGCCTGGATGAATGCAGAAGCCAGACGCGAGTTGGTGATGAGCGGCACATTCAGGTCAATGGCAGCGCGACGTATCTTGTAACCATTGGTCAGCTCGTGGGTAGTAAGGTTCTTGGGGATGTTCACCACCATGTCGATCTTATGCTGATGCAACAGCGTAAGAGCATCCGGACACTCTGAATTATCAGTGTTCTCAGAAGGCCAGAGGACTCGGGTGTTCTTCACGCCATTGTCCGTGAGATACTTCGACGTTCCACCAGTGGCATAGAGCTCAAAACCGTGTTCCACAAGCATGCGGGCAGCATCGAGCATTTCTGCCTTCTGCTTTGCACCGCCAGTAGAAAGAAGAATTGTCTTCTTCGGAATGCGGTGACCTACAGAGAGCATGGCCTTCAAAAGGGCAGTATGCGTATTGTCGCCTATGCAGCCCACTTCACCCGTAGAAGCCATATCGACGCCAAGAACCGGATCGGCTTTCTGCAGACGATTGAAGCTGAACTGCGAAGCCTTGATACCCACGTAGTCGAGGTCGAAGAGATTCTTGTGGGGACGTTCGACGGGCAGACCAAGCATGACACGAGTAGCCAAGTCAATGAGATTGAGTTTCAAGACCTTGCTCACAAAGGGGAAAGAGCGTGAAGCACGAAGGTTACACTCAATAACAAGGATGTCGTTGTCGCGTGCCATATACTGGATGTTGAACGGGCCATTGATATGCAGCGCAGCAGCTATCTGACGAGAGATACGCTTGATGCGGCGCACTGTCTCGACATAGAGTTTCTGAGGCGGGAACTGGATCGTAGCATCGCCAGAGTGGACACCAGCAAACTCGATATGTTCAGAGATGGCGTAAGCCAGAATCTCACCATCTTTCGCCACAGCATCCATTTCTATCTCTTTCGCATGCTCAATAAACTTCGAGACGACAACAGGATGATCCTCGCTGACGTTAGCAGCAAGCTGGAGGAATCTCTCGAGCTCGTCTCGGTTTGAACAGACGTTCATGGCTGCACCGGAAAGGACATACGAAGGACGCACCAAGACTGGGAACCCTACCCTATCAACAAACTTGTCGATATCATCCATCGAAGTCAGCGCACTCCACTCAGGCTGGTTGACGCCAATCTCGTTCAGCATCTGCGAGAACTTCGCACGGTCTTCGGCACCATCGATGTCATTGGCCTGAGTGCCAAGGATGTTTACATGCTGTTCATCCAAATAGACCGCAAGGTTGTTTGGTATCTGACCACCCGTAGAGACAATCACGCCGTAGGGCTGTTCCATGTCGATGATGTCGAGCACACGCTCAAAGGTCAGCTCATCGAAATAGAGACGGTCACACATGTCGTAATCTGTAGATACTGTCTCAGGGTTATAGTTGATCATTACCGAACGCCATCCTTCTCGACGAATGGTGTTGAGAGCCTGCACGCCACACCAATCGAACTCTACGGACGAGCCTATGCGATAAGCACCTGAACCCAGGACAATGATGCTTTTCTTATCATTCTCGTACTGGATATCGCTGGCCACGCCAGAATAGGTGACATACAGGTAGTTGGTCTGAGCAGGATACTCAGCAGCCAAGGTGTCAATCTGTTTCACGACAGGAAGGATGCCGAGTTGCTTACGGCGGTTACGCACCAATAGCAGAGCCTCGTGCATCGTTCGGCACTCACTTTCAAGACCAATGGCCCGGGCAATCTGGAAATCAGTAAATCCATATACCTTCGCCTCACGAAGCAGGTCACTTTCCAGCGTATTGATATTCTGCTTCTTCAACCGCTCGTCAATCTCGATAATGTGTTGGAGCTTGTAGAGGAACCACTTGTCAATCTTTGTGAGCTCGTGTATCTTGTCAATATCGTATTCAGGCTGGTGCATGGCTTTCGAGATAACAAAGATGCGCTTGTCCGTAGGTTCCCTCAGGGCAGCATCGATATCGGCTATCTGAAGTTCCTTGTTCTCGACGAAGCCATGCATACTTTGGCCTATCATGCGCAAGCCTTTCTGCAGAGCCTCCTCAAAGGTGCGGCCTATAGCCATCACCTCACCGACAGACTTCATCGACGAGCCGAGTTCCTTGTCTACACCGTGGAACTTGGAGAGATCCCAACGGGGTATCTTGCAGACAACGTAGTCGAGCGCAGGTTCAAAGAAAGCGCTCGTGGTCTTTGTCACCGAGTTCTTCAAATCGAAGAGGCCATATCCAAGTCCAAGCTTTGCAGCAACGAAAGCAAGGGGATAGCCCGTTGCCTTTGATGCCAAGGCAGACGAGCGACTAAGACGTGCGTTGACCTCGATAACACGATAGTCCTCCGATTGCGGGTCGAAAGCATATTGAACGTTACACTCTCCGACGATACCGATGTGACGGATAATCTTTATAGCCAGTGCACGCAACTTGTGATATTCAGAATTAGTAAGCGTCTGCGAGGGAGCAATGACAATCGACTCGCCAGTATGGATGCCCAGCGGGTCGAAGTTCTCCATATTACAGACGGTGATACAGTTGTCGAAACGGTCGCGTACCACCTCGTATTCTATCTCCTTCCATCCTTTGAGCGACTTCTCTACAAGCACCTGCGGTGAGAAAGCGAAAGCCTTTTCGCAGAGTGCATTCAGTTGCTGCTCATCGTCACAGAATCCCGAGCCTAGTCCACCAAGCGCGTATGCAGCACGAATAATGACGGGATAGCCCAACTCGGTAGCAGCCTTACGTGCCTCAGCAATATCGGAGCATGCCTGACTCTTGATGGTCTTCACGTCGATTTCGTCGAGCTTCTTCACAAAAAGCTCGCGGTCCTCGGTGTCGATAATGGCCTGCACAGGAGTACCGAGCACACGCACGCCATATTTCTCAAGCACGCCGCTCTTATAGAGTTCCACACCACAATTCAATGCCGTCTGACCTCCAAAAGCCAACAGAATGCCGTCGGGTCTTTCTTTCTCAATGACGCGCTCAACGAAATAGGGCTGAACGGGGAGGAAGTATATCTCATCGGCTACACCCTCCGAGGTCTGCACCGTAGCGATATTCGGGTTGATAAGCACAGTCTTGATGCCTTCTTCCCTCAATGCCTTCAGTGCCTGCGAGCCACTATAGTCAAACTCTCCGGCCTCACCAATCTTCAACGCGCCACTACCCAGCAGCAACACCTTTTTTATATTATTGTCTCTCATTTTTACTTTCTTACTTTTTACCTTTTTACCCTTTACAGTGTCTCAATGAAACGGTCAAACATAAATTCAGTGTCAACAGGACCGGAACAGGCCTCTGGGTGGAACTGACTGGAAAACCAAGGATAAGACAGATGGCGTATTCCCTCATTCGAACCGTCATTCATGTTCACGAACAGCTCTCGCCAGTCGTTGCCCAACGTAGCGGCATCAACGGCATATCCATGATTCTGTGAGGTGACATAGCAGCGATTAGTACCCACCTCGCGCACCGGCTGGTTATGCGAACGGTGTCCGTACTTCAGCTTATAGATGGTAGCGCCACCAGCCTTTGCCAACAACTGGTTACCCATACATATACCACAGATGGGCTTGCGCGACATCGACATCTGCTTTTTCAACACCTCAACGGCATCGACACACATATCGGGATCGCCAGGACCATTTGCAAGGAACAGTCCGTCGAACGTCATCTCTGTGTAGTCGTAGTTCCAAGGCACGCGGATGACCTCCACACCACGATTAATCAGGCATCGGATAATGTTATTCTTCACGCCACAATCCACGAGCACTACCTTCCGGCCTGCACCCTCATTATAGCGGATAACCTCTTTGCATGAAACACGTGCCACCCAGTTCACAGAACCGTAGTCTTCGTTTTTTTCCGGATATTCCGGATTTTCCGGATTTTCCGGACTATCCGTGAAGATGAGGCGTCCCATCATCACGCCGTGCTCTCGTAGCACCTTCGTCAGCTGGCGCGTATCGATACCTGTCACGCCAGGCACCTTTTCTCTCTTCAGCCAGTCGCCAAGACTCTCACAAGCATTCCAATGCGAGAGCTCCGTGCTGTAGTCGCTGACGATAATGGCACTAGCATAGATTCTGTCGCTCTCCATAAACGTAGCGATGCCGTTCTTCTCGACAGTAAACGGCGGTACACCGTAGTTTCCCACCAACGGGTAGGTCAATACCATCAACTGACCGGCATAGCTCGGATCGGTCAGGCTCTCGGGATAACCCATCATGGCTGTGTTGAAGACCACTTCGCCTACTACGTTCTGCTCGTAGCCGAAGCTTTTTCCTCTGAATGTCGTGCCGTCCTGCAGCATGAGTGTCACATCTTTCATTATCTTATCCTGTTTTTATATGCGAAAAGTGAAGAATCGCAGCCTGCGGATGATGGCGGGAGCAAACTCTTCACTTTTCATTCTTCATTATTTTTCTTTTACTTAAACTATTCTACAGTAACTGACTTTGCCAAGTTGCGTGGCTGGTCAACGTTCTTACCTTTACAAACGGCGACATGATAGGCAAGAAGCTGGAGAGGTATCGTGGCCACCAACGGTTCGAGACACTCCAGCACGTCAGGCAGCTCAATGACCTCGTCGGCAATCTTCGAGATAACGTCGTCGCCCTTCGACACAAGGGCTATCACCTTACCCTGACGGGCCTTGATTTCCTGAATGTTTGAAAGTACCTTTTCGTACATGGCGTTGTGTGTGGCAATGACGACAACGGGCATATCCGAGTCAATGAGGGCAATGGGGCCGTGCTTCATCTCGGCAGCGGGATAGCCCTCGGCATGGATGTAGGAGATTTCCTTCAGCTTCAACGCGCCCTCCAAGGCTACAGGAAAGCTGAACCCTCGACCTAAGTAGAGGAAGTTATGCGCGTAGGTAAAGGTACGCGCGAGATCGGCCACCTTGTCATTGCTCTTCAGCACCTCGCGGATTTTCTCGGGTATCTCGCTCAGCCCCTTCACGATGCGGAGGTACTCATCGCGGGCGATGGTACCCTTTGCTTCGCCCATAGCCAATGCTATCATCGTGAGCACCGTTACCTGGCCTGTGAAAGCCTTCGTCGAAGCCACACCGATCTCTGGTCCTACGTGGATATAGGTACCTGTGTCTGTGGCACGAGGAATACTGGAGCCGATGGCATTGCAGATGCCGTAGATAAAGGCACCCTTCGCCTTGGCCAACTGCACGGCAGCCAACGTGTCGGCAGTCTCGCCGCTCTGGCTAATGGCAACCACCACATCGTCCTTGCCTACGACAGGATTCCTATAGCGGAACTCGCTGGCATACTCAACCTCAACGGGTATACGGCACAGCGTCTCAATAATCTGCTTGCCAATAAGGCCTGCATGCCAAGATGTGCCGCAAGCCACGATGACCACGCGCTTGGCGTTGAGCAGCTGGCGGCGGTAGTCGATGAGCGCGGAGAGCGTCACATGGTCGGCCTCTACATTTACGCGTCCTCGCATACAGTTGGTCAGACACTCGGGCTGCTCGAAAATTTCCTTCAACATGAAGTGCGGATAGCCGCCCTTCTCTATCTGTCCCAGGTCGATGTCGACAGTCTTCACCTTCAGTTCCTGCTCCTCGCCGAGGAGGCTGATTACATGTAGGTCCTGACCACGACGTATAACGGCAATGTTGCCGTCTTCCAAATAGACCACCTTATCGGTATACTCCACGATGGGACTCGCGTCCGATCCGAGGAAGAACTCATCGTCGCCGATGCCGACCACCAACGGGCTCTGCTTGCGGGCAGCAATAATCTGGTCGGGATTGCGCTTGTCGATGACAGCGATGGCGTAGGCACCGATGACCTGATAGAGCGCCACCTGAACGGCCTCAAGCAGGTCGATGTTTTTCTTCACCATAATATATTCGATGAGCTGCACGAGCACCTCGGTGTCGGTATCGCTCTCGAACTTCACGCCCTTGGCACATAGTTTCTCCTTGATGTCGGCATAGTTCTCGATGATGCCGTTATGGATGATGGCCAGATTGCGGCTCTGCGAGTAGTGCGGATGGGCGTTCCTCGACGAGGGCTCGCCGTGGGTTGCCCAACGGGTATGCGCAATGCCTATTGTACCGCTAACGTCCTTGTCGCTGCAGAACTCAGTCAGATTGTCAACCTTGCCCTTTGTTTTGTAAACATTCAATTGGCAGTCGCCATTGATTAATGCAACGCCTGCGCTGTCATAGCCACGATACTCCAATCGGCGCAAGCCCTTGATCAGGATGGGATATGCATCTTTCTTCCCTATGTATCCTACTATTCCACACATATTAATCAGATTTTATTAGGTGTTTGTGTTGTGTTATTATGAAAAGAGATTGGAAAACAATTCCCAATCTCTTTTATCTTTACTTCAAAATATTATACAACAGCGAAGTCAACGAAATCAGGATACTCGTTGCCGAGAACCAAAGCGTCGTCATACTACCCACGCTGGAGTTCTGGGCCTTGACCTTGTTTGGCGTCACATAGAGCACATCGTTCTGCTGCAGATAGTAATAAGGTGAGTTGACCAGATTTGCATCAGTCAGGTCGAGAATATGAATCGATTTCTGACCGGAAGCATCCTCACGAATCAGCTGCACGTTCTTGCGCAGACCATAAATGGTAAGGTCGCCTGCCTGGGCCAAAGCTTCTAACACGGTAATCTTCTCACGACTGACGGTGAACGTACCTGGACGGGCAACTTCACCGATGACCGAGATCTGATAGCCCGTCATACGAACGGTAACGATAGGATTCTCTTCCTCGGAGACGAATGGCTTGATACGCTTCTGAATCATCTGCTCGGCCTCTGACTTGGTCAGACCACCCAGATGGATGGTACCCAAGATGGGGAAGTTGACGTTACCGTTATTATCTACCAGATAGGTCTGCAGCATGGCCTGAGAGTAGGTCGAGCGCTGGCCAATGCTATAAGGAGTTGGCACCGTCATATTGAAGGGAGCAGCAGCCTCGTCGTTAGTGGCGCTCACGGTGATGGTGAGCTGGTCCTTCGGCATGATGCGGGCATCATAGAGTACCTGCGACTGCGAAAGGTCTACATAGTTGCTATTCTGGAAATAGGCCACATCCTTGGTACTGCCACAACTGGCCAGGAAAAGCACTCCTGCAAGGACCATGAGAATCGACAACGCGTTCTTTTTCATCTTCTGTTCGTATTCGTTTTTTTGTTTTGCCTGCAAAATTACTGCTTATTTTCGAAATACGCAAGAAATGACCTAAAAAATCTTTGTTTTCAACGCTCACGAACCTCATTCTGACCTAAGGAACATAAAAAAACAAAACTTATCCGTACTTTTTTAGCATGATAACAGAAAAAATTGTAATTTTGCAGACACTTGTACAAACGTATATCCAAACAATTACCAATTGACTATGCAAAGTGATCCCAAGCAGTGCTTGTACTGCACCAACAACCAGACCTTGCACGACCTGATGATTGAAATCTGTCAGCTTCAGGTGTCAAGAGTATTCCTATTCAAAGAGCAGACCTACCGCGGACGCTGTCTCGTGGCCTACAAAGACCATGTGAACGACCTGAACGAGCTTTCAGACGAGCAGCGCAACCTGTTCATGGCTGATGTGGCTCGCGTAACACGTGCCATGCAGCGTGCTTTCAACCCGGAGAAGATTAACTACGGTGCTTACAGCGACAAACTCTCTCACCTCCACTTCCATCTGGCTCCAAAGTATGTCGACGGCCCCGACTATGGCGGCACGTTCCAGATGAATCCAGGAAAGGTCTATCTCTCCGATGCCGAGTATCAGGAAATGATAGCCCAGATCAAGGCTCATCTGTAATTGCCGTTATAACGTATTATCGATGTAACTTAATAACGAAATAAAAGCAAGAAACAATGGCAACAATAAAACCGTTTCGTGGCATTCGTCCACCGAAAGAACTGGTAGAACAGGTAGAGAGCCGTCCCTACGACGTTCTTAATAGCGAAGAGGCCCGCGCCGAGGCTGGCGACAACGAGAAGAGCCTCTACCACATCATCAAGCCTGAGATCGACTTCCCCGTAGGCACCTCGGAGTACGACCCGCGCGTCTATGAACGTGCTGCCGAGAATTTCCAGAAGTTCCAGGACAAGGGCTGGTTAGTGCAGGACACACGCGAACATTATTATATATATGCACAGACGATGGCAGGCAAGACCCAGTACGGACTGGTGGTCGGAGCCTGGGTCGACGACTATATGCAGGGGCGCATCAAGAAGCATGAGCTGACCCGTCGCGACAAGGAGGAAGACCGCATGAAGCATGTCCGCGTGAACAATGCCAACATCGAGCCGGTGTTCTTTGCCTACCCCGACAACAAGGTGCTCGATGCACTCATCATGCGCTATGCCGCCACTGAGCCCGAGTACGACTTCATTGCTCCCATCGACGGTTTCCGTCATCAGTTCTGGGTGATCAGCGACGAGCAGGACATGCAGACCATCACTACCGAGTTTGCCAAGATGCCGTCGCTCTATATTGCCGACGGCCATCACCGCTCGGCAGCTGCCGCACTGGTAGGCGCAGAGAAACAGAAGCAGAATCCCAACCACACGGGACAGGAGGAGTACAACTACTTCATGGCAGTCTGCTTCCAGGCATCGCAGCTCACCATCCTTGACTATAACCGCGTGGTGAAAGACCTGAACGGACTTAGCAGCGAGCAGTTCCTGGAGGCCCTGCGCAAGAACTTCACCGTCGAGGACAAGGGTACGGACATCTACAAGCCAAAGCAACTCCACGAGTTCTCGCTCTATCTCGATCAGCACTGGTACTCGCTGAAGGCCAAGGAGGGTACCTACGACAACAGCGACCCCATCGGCGTGCTCGATGTCGACATCTCCAGCCGCCTGATTCTCGACGAGATACTGAACATCGGCGACCTGCGCTCCTCGCAGCGCATCGACTTCGTGGGCGGTCTGCGCGGACTTGGTGAGCTGAAACGCCGCGTAGACAGTGGTGAGATGCGTGCAGCCCTGGCCCTCTATCCCGTCTCCATGCAGCAGATCATGGACATTGCCGACAGCGGAAAGATCATGCCGCCCAAGGCCACATGGTTTGAGCCGAAGCTACGCTCAGGACTGGTAATTCATAAGCTGTCGTAATAACGTCATATCGTTATAACGAAAAAGATGACCGACGAATACAAGACTATCAAAGGTAAAGGCGAGGGATTTTACTCTGAGAAACGGAGTAAATTCCTTGCCTTTGCCCATCATGTAGAGACACAGGACGAGGTGAAGGACTTGCTGGCCCAGTATCGCAAAAAGTACTATGATGCCCGCCACGTCTGCTATGCCTATATGCTCGGTCCGGCACGCACCGACTTCAGGGCCAACGACGACGGAGAGCCCAGCTCTACTGCGGGGAAGCCTATTCTCGGACAAATCAACTCCAACGAGCTCACCGACATCCTCATCGTCGTGGTGCGCTACTACGGCGGTGTAAACCTCGGTACCAGCGGACTCATCGTCGCCTATCGCGAAGCAGCGTCCGACGCCATTGCCCACTGCACGATAGAGCTGCGACAGGTAGAGGAGCGTATCAGCTACAAGTTCCCCTACGAACAGATGAACGACGTGATGCGCATCGTCAAGGACACCAACGCCCGTATCGTCAGTCAGGACTTCGACAACACCTGCCAGATAGTGTTGAGCATCCGACAGTCGGAGGCCGAACAACTAAAGACCAGGCTTGCAAAACTGCAAGCCTGGTAATAAAGCAATCATTCGTACGGGAAGAGACAAATCATTCTTCCATATTTTCGTCGGCATCGTACTCATGGTGCAGATGCTTGAACACCTTGTGGTGGATGAAATTCATGGCCTCAAGACACACCACAACCATCAACGTAGCGGCTGCTGCTACGGCATACATGCCTCGTCCCGCTGTCATACCGATGGCAGAAGTCACCCACAGACCGGCTGCTGTAGTGAGTCCTTTTACTGCGTTTTTCTGGAAAATGATACATCCGGCACCAATGAAACCTATGCCACTGACCACTTGAGCAGCCAAGCGGCTTGGATCGCGCTGTATGCCGGGCATTCCCAAAAACTCGTCGAAGCCGTGCACGGAGAGAATCATAAACAATCCGCTACCCAAACCTACAAGGAAATGTGTACGGAAACCAGCTTCCTTCGAACGGTATTCACGCTCGAAGCCAATGATGCCACCAAGCATGGCAGCTATGAAAATGCTAAAAATAAATTGACCTGTCATTATAATGGGGAGTTGAGGAGTTATGTGTTTTGGGGTATAAACGGATTTTGCTTCAGTTCTTCAATCATCTGGTCAATCTTCTGCAGCTCACGTGGAATACGGATACCCTGTGGACAGTGTTCCACACACTGGCCGCAACCGATGCAATGGTCAGGCTGACGATGGCGCGGCACGCTACGGTCAAGACTGATGAGATAATTGCGGCGAAGGGTACGATACTCTTCAGAACCGAAGCCCTGCGGCAGCATGCCTTCGTTCTTGCACTTGTTATAATGGACGAAAATACCAGGGATATCTACGCCGTATGGGCAAGGCATGCAGTACTTGCAGTCGTTGCAAGGAATGTTCTCCAAGCCAACAATCTTCTTTGCCACATCGGCTTGCAGGTATTCCATCTCTTCTTCGGCCAACGGTTCCAACGGACAGTAGCTCAACAGGTTATCCTTCAAGTGCTCCATGTAGGTCATGCCACTGAGCACGGTGAGCACGCCTTCGGGCGTACCAGCATATCGGAAAGCCCACGAGGCTACGCTGCGCTCAGGATCCTTTTGCTTAAGCTCGGTCATCAGGTACTGAGGAAGCTTCACTAAGCGCCCGCCAAGCAGCGGTTCCATAATAACAGCAGGTATGCCCAGCTCTTTCAACCGTCCATAGAGGTAGCGGGCATCGGTATTGTCCCTGTTGATCTCGTTGGCATAGTCCCAGTCCAAGTAGTTCAGTTCTATCTGCACGAAGTCCCATTTGTACTCCTTCTGCCTGGCTAACAGGAAGTCGAACACCTCGATATCGCCGTGGTAGGAGAAGCCTAAGTTGCGAATACGCCCTGCCTCGCGCTCGGCCAGCAGGAAGTCGAGCAAGCCATTGTTCAAGTATCGCTGGCGCAAAGCTTCAATACCGCCGCCACCGATGGCATGTAGCAGATAATAGTCGATATATTCTACTTGCAGTTCCTTCATAGAATTGTGGTACATCTCCATGCTGGCCTCACGCGTCTGTGTGCGGGGATCGAAGTTCGAGAGCTTCGTAGCTACGAAATACTCTTCACGCTTATGGCGGCTCAGGGCTATGCCCGTGCAGCGTTCCGACAAGCCACGACAATAGGCAGGACTGGTGTCGAAATAGTTCACGCCGTGTTCGATGGCATAGTCCACCTGGCGGTTGATCATCTCCTGGTCGAATTCCTCGTCGTTGCCGGGCTTCGTCGGCAGACGCATCATGCCGTAGCCTAACAACGACACCTTCTCTCCAGTTTTCGGATTGGTGCGATAGGTCATCTTGCCCACGGGCGGCTCAACCTGGTTTTTATAGTCATCTTCAGCCTTCGACGGGCTGTTCTTACCTGCACAGGCGGCAAGCAGCGTAGCCGTGCCGGCTCCGACATACTTCATAAACGAACGGCGTGATATAGTCTTCTTTTCCATACTATTCTACTTTTATTCTGAAACTCCTGTACTACTGCAACTCCTCAAATCTTTTTATGTACTTCATGTCCCTCAACGTAGATGGCAGAGAACGGACGTGCAGGACAAACATACTCGCAGGCACCACAGCCGATGCATGCCTCCTCGTTGACGGCAGGCACCATCGGTGACTCCTCGTCATCCTCGTCGAGCATCACCATCTCGATGGCTCCGGCAGGACAGTGACGGGCACAGTTGCCACACTCTACGCCATCGGTGATGGGCACGCAGTTCTTCTTGATCCAAACGGCATGGCCTATCTGTATGCCTGATTTCTCTTCAACGTCGATGGGCTTGATAGCACCGGCAGGACAGACCTCAGAGCAGCGCGTACACTCCGGACGACAGTAACCACGTTCATAACTCATTACAGGCTGCATCAGGTGCATGAAATCGGTAGAAGGACGAAGCACCTGATTAGGACACTCCGATACGCAAAGCTGACAACCCGTACAATGTGCGGTCATATTACGGGTCGAGAGCGAACCCGGCGGCGTGAGCGGCGTTTGGCGTTTAGGGGCAACCTTGTCCTCAAGATCGGCAAAGCCACCATCCACTTTCTTTTTCTCCTGAGCCAGTGCGGCAGTAGTAGCCATAGCAGTAGCAAGGAGGAAAGAACGGCGGGAAGCATTGGTATTGTCTCCTTCACTCCCTTTCACTCCTTTTTCACTCCCTTTCACTCCACCATGCACATACTTCAACGCCCCAAACTTGCAACTCTCGATACAATCGCTACAGACTACGCAGCGGGAGTAGTCCACGGTGTGGTTCTTGAAGTCGATGCACGAGGCCTTGCAGTTCTTGGTGCAAAGAGAGCAGTTCTTGCATTTGTCTATGTCGAAATGAATCTTCAACCACGAGAAACGTGCCAGCAGCGACAATGCCGTGCCCACGGGACAAACAGTGTTGCAGTAGGTTCGGCCTCCGCGCCATGCCAGAATGAAGAGCACCACAAGCGTCACTGCGGCAATGATCAGCACGGGCAGCGATTTCAACCACACGTCGGTAGCGTAGAAGGCGTAGCTGTCCATCGATTCGGCAATAGAGGCCAAGAGGTTGTTACCCAGCTTCCACACAGGCTGCAGCAGCATGGTAACAATGCGACCGAACGCACTATAGGGTGCCAATAGCTGCACGAGCACACTGACATGAGCCACCAAGGCCACAACGAACACGCCCAACACACCATAGCGCAGCCACGACAGGGCGCGAGAATAAGTGTATCGGTGTTTTTTCGCTTTCTTACCGAACCATCCGAAGATGTCCTGCATGATGCCTAACGGACAGATAACTGAACAGTAGATGCGCCCGAATACAAGCGTCAACACTACCAACAGCACGATGACCGCCACGTTGAGTGCCAGCACGGCCTCAAGGGCCTGCACCCGAGCCATCCACGACAGCCAATGATGGAGCGTTCCCGTGAAGTCGAGAAACAGCAGCGTGAGTCCTATGAACATCACAGTTGCCAGCGTAATACGTATTTTCCTTAGCATAATGGGGCGTTTGGTATTTTGTTTAATGATGGTTTTGTGTTAGGATTTCCTTACTAATAGAATGCTTATCTCATAGAGCAAGCAGATGGGCAGTGCCACGACGATGAGCGTGAAGGCATCGGTTGTAGGCGTGATGATGGCAGCTATCACCAGAATGGTCACGACGGCATGCTTGCGATAGCGGGTCATCATGCCCCGGTTAATGAATCCCATGCGACTGAGAATGGCACACACCACTGGCAGCTCGAACACCACACCCAGCACGAGACTCATGGAGATGAGCGTATCCACATACGACTGGATGGTCAGCATATTGTCAACATCGGCACTTACCTGATACGTTCCTAAGAACCTGACCGTTAATGGAAACACGATGAAGTAGCATACCAGTGTACCGACTATGAACATCACGTAGGCCGAACCTACAATCCGTATAGCTGCACGGCGCTCATTCTGATAGAGTCCGGGCGAAACAAAGCAGAACAGCTCGTACAACGCATAGGGTGAGGCAAACAGGACACCCGCATAGATGGCCACTCGCATGTGAACCATGAACTGCTCAGTAAGTCCAGTGTTCATCAGGTGCAGGCTGAACGGCTCCACTCCCAACAGCCGATAACTCACGAAATCGCTTGTCCTCGGGGCCAGCACCACGCTGAAAAGCTCATCCTTCAGCACAAAAGCCACAACGGCAAAGAGTCCGATGGCTATGAGCGTATGGATGATGACTGAGCGCAACTCATCGAGATGCTCCCAGAACGTGGCCTGATCATTGCCGTTGTCACTCTTCCTTTTGTTTTGTGTCATCCGTTTTTATGTCGGCCTCAATCTCCTTCATTCCTTCCTTGAAACTCTTCACGCCCTTGCCCATACCACGCATCAGTTCGGGAATCTTCTTTCCACCGAACAGCAATAGCACAATAAGGGCAATGACTAAGATCTCGTTCATTCCAAGTCCAAACATAAGTCTTATTTAAGTTATTGATTAATCGACTGCAAACTTACGAAAAATAATCCGAAACGCAAACGATTTTGGCGTAATTATTTTCAAAGACCGAACCCAAACGCTAAAAAAACAAAAAAAGGATGTTCGGTTCGGAGAAATACGAGCGTGTTTTATTACCTTTGCAGATAATACACAACAACCACTTTAAAACAACGAACATCTAATCGAGTTATGAAACAATTCAATGACAAAAACTTCGTCCTGGAAACTGAAGTAGCCCAGGACTTGTATCACAACCATGCGGCAAAGATGCCCATCATCGACTATCACTGCCACCTGATTCCCGAGATGGTAGCCAAAGACCATAAGTTCAAGAGTATTACTGAACTCTGGCTTGGTGGCGACCACTATAAATGGCGTGCTATGCGTACCAATGGCGTGGACGAGCGCTACTGCACCGGCAAGGACACTACCGACTGGGAGAAGTTCGAAAAATGGGCCGAGACAGTTCCCTATACCTTCAGGAATCCCCTCTATCATTGGACTCATCTGGAGCTGAAGACTGCTTTTGGCATTGAGAAGCTGCTCAGTCCGAAGACAGCCCGCGAGATATTTGACGAGTGTAACGACAAGCTGACCAACGATCCCAACTTCACAGCCCGTGGACTCATGCGCCACTACAACGTGGAATGCGTCTGCACGACCGACGATCCCGTAGACGATCTGCACAATCATATCGAGTACGCCAAGACAAAAGCCGAGAACGACCCGATGATGATTCCCGCCTGGCGTCCCGACAAGGCCATGAACATTGAGAAGCCTGAGTTTGCCCAGTACGTCAAACAGCTGGCTGAGGTGAGCGGCGTCGACATCAAGAAGTTTGCCGACATGGTCGATGCACTCCAGAAACGCCATGACTTCTTCCAGCAGAACGGCTGCAAGCTCAGCGACCACGGTATCGAGGAGTTCTATGATGAGGAATATACCGACTCACAAATTGACACCATCTTTGAGAAAGCCATGCGAGGCCAGCAGCTGAGCAACATGGAGATTCGCCAGTACAAGAACTGCTTCCTCACCCGTATGGCCGAGATGGATGCTGAAAGCGACTGGACACAGCAGTTCCACTATGGAGCTATCCGCGACAACAATACGAAGATGTACAACCAGCTGGGTCCTGATACCGGTTTCGACTCTATCGGTGAGTTCAACACGGCAAAAGCCATGTCGAAGTTCCTGAACAAGCTGAACATGGAGGGCAAGCTCACACGTACTATCCTCTACACCTTGAATCCCTGTGCCAACGAGGTGATTGCCACCATGCTGGGCAACTTCCAGGGAGGCGAACCCGGAAAGATCCAGTTCGGTAGTGGCTGGTGGTTCAACGACCAGATGGACGGCATGATTAAGCAGATGAACGCTCTCTCGGTGCTCGGTCTGCTCTCACGCTTCGTAGGTATGCTTACCGACAGCCGCTCGTTCCTGAGCTATCCGCGCCATGAGTATTTCCGTCGTATCCTCTGCAACCTCCTTGGTAACGATGTAGAGAAAGGATTGCTTCCCGATGACCGCGAGACACTGGCTCGTATGGTCGAGGACATTTCTTATAATAACGCCCGCCGTTATTTCAAGTTCTATTAATCCATGAAGGCATGAGGCTGTGATACCCCACAGCCTCATGTTCTTTTAAATAAGTTACCTGTCGTGATATTCTTTTTTTCCGGAACCGGCAACACACGTTGGGCTGCTGAACAAATAGCCCAGGCCACAGGAGAACGCCTACTTTTCATACCGGACGAACTGAAGGGCACATGCCATTATGAGTTGGATGACGATGAGCGCATAGGCTTCTGCTTTCCCGTTCACGGATGGCAGCCGCCTCATATCGTACGTCAGTTTATCGGTAAGCTCAGTATCTCGCCCAAACAACCGCACTCACAACCCTACGTCTACGCCGTCTGCACTTGTGGCGACAGTATCGGACGCACCATCGAGATGCTCCAGAAGGAACTGGCTCCGCATGCGCTTCACATCGACAGTGCATTCTCGCTTGTCATGCCCGAAAGCTATGTTTGCCTGCCTTTCATGTACACCGACACGCCGGAGCGTGAGCATCAAAAAATTGCCCAAGCCAAAGAAGAGCTCGGGCAATATCTGGAAATGATACGGAATCGCGTGAAAGGCGAGACCCATACCCATCGCGGACTGACACCCTGGACGTTCAGCCATGTCATAGGAGCCTACTTCAACACGCAGATGATTACCGACCGTAAGTTCTTCGTCGATGCCGACAAATGCATCCACTGCGGCAAATGCATGGAAGTATGCCCGACTGGCGACCTTGACTTCAGAGCCGATGAGACAGATACCGACACTCCCCTACCTCATTGGCGTCATGACGGGAGTTGCACCTGCTGCCTGGCCTGTTACCATCACTGCCCCGTACATGCCATCAACTACGGACAGATAACACGTAGTCGAGGTCAATACTACTTTGGGCATAAATAGCCTTCAGGTTGCCGCAGCCTTTTAGCTGAAGAGATCGTCAATCTCCTTGATCTCATCATCGTCGAACCATTGGTTCAGCTTTGCTTTCGCCTGTTCCTTGATGCTCGGGTCGATGTCAGTCCATACCATCTTCAAGACATATATTAGCACGGCCAAGTCGTCAGACAGTCCAACTATGGGAATGGCATCAGGCACTACATCCAACGGACTGATGAGATAGCCCAGCGCACCAATGATGATAGCCTTATCCTTGGTGCTAATCTTGTCGCTCTGTAAAGTATAGAACAGAATCAGTGCCGCATAGACCAGCTTGGCACCGGCACGTTTAGCCACCCTCGATATTTTCTCAACAAAATCATTCTGTGAGAATTTGTTGGCATACTTCATGAAATCAGGTAATTCCATATCTCTTTTATTTTGGTTTCTTCGTTCTTGTTGTTCAGTTCTTTATCCTTATCACACGGATTCCCGTATGCGATGGATGTTTTGAGAGATACTGCCCCAGCGTCATCGGTTCAATGACGACCTTCTTGTGGATCATCGATGCGTTGAGCAGGTGTAATCCGTCCGTACGCCAGACAGCATAGCCCACATGGGCAATGTCCAGTCCTGGCTTGTTACAGGTGATGGCAATGATGTCGCCATCGTGCACGGCCTGACGCAGTGCTTTCGTATTCTTGACTTGTGACTTGGGTATATATCGGTAGCAACGGCCTGTAAGCGCACGTTCCTGTGCAGCTATCTCACTGACCATCTGGGGATGTTTCTTCAAGGCTGCATAAGCATTCGGATGCGTACTCATATAGTTAATATTGAGCTTCTGCACAGCCGTGAAGGGTTCGCTATCCTGTTGTATCTCGCTAATTAATCCCATGAGCGTCTTGTCGTCAATCCAGTCGCTAAAATAATGCAGACGGGAGGGATATCCGTCCAGCTTACCCTGACGATAGCGCACCTGCTGAAGCACACGACAATAATTGGCAAATGATATCTTTCCTTGCTTGGCACACAACGTCAATGCCATGACCGTCTCGACCAAGGTGGTACAATCAAGCTGGCGGGTATTCACAACGAGCCGTTCCTGATCGGGAAATCCTTCCAGCGTATGGGCCACATAGGGCCTGTCTAATAGCTGACGGGCAAAGAACAATGCCAACTTTCCAGATGAAGAGAGCGAGTCGGCAGCAGCCCGTCCATCAGCCAGCAGCCGTGTCACGGTGATGCTGTCCTGCCGGTCATAGCAGATGTTTGCCTTCTTTGCGCCCAGCGTCTGGAGCACAAAGGCAAAAAACAAACCGATTATCAGATATAGTCTTCGTCTCATTCTTTCTTTCTGTACTTTTTCTTCAGACCGAAATTATAACCTGCGTAGAGGTTCATACTGCCAAACGTATTGCTGGTCGAGAAGCGTTGCTCGCGGAAGTTGTTTGTCCTGACAATGGCGCTGAAGCCTGCATACCACTGTGTGTTGTTAAACACCAGTGCAAAACGGCCGATGCCGTTGAGGTGGATGCGGTTAAAGTCTATCACGCCACGACTGTTGTCGGCCATGTTGCCCGATGTCTTCTTATAGGCAACGGCAGCCTGAGCGCTGGCACAGAAGAGCCATTGTGGCGCAAACACCCAGTTATAGGCATAGCCTGCCGACACGTTGAAGTCGTGATAGCGCACCGACTTAAACATCATTGCACTGTCAAGCTTGACCTGTTTTGTCATCAGTCGCTCTGATATCAGGTCCTGCAGCTTCTCATAGTCAAGATCAAGCGCGTTCTTTGTGTAGCCAACGCCTGCCATCCATGAGCCGCAACTGATTTTCTGGCAAGTGCTCTGTGCAAAGGCTGCCGGATAGGAGAACCGTCCGTGATTGAAGATGTAATAGAGGTTGACACCCGTTACTTCTGCCTTCACACCATCGAAACTGGCACCTTCGATTCGTCTCACGTCTACACCGCTTCCCAAATTAGCATCCCGCAGTTTATAGTCGCTACCTGTTCTACGGTAGAGTAAGTCCACGCCTATCTGTGAACTGTATATGCTCAAATCCCAGTCGGTTTTTTTCCGGCTGGGGTTCACGTTACGTACGTCGACCGTATAGCCCGCAAACACCCACTTCCAACCGAAATAAGGTCCTACCTTCAAATCAGCATCAGGGGCAAAGGTGATGGACTGTAGTTCTTTGTCGCCCGCCTTCACTGTATAGTAGTCATAGGTATGGGTGGCCTGCATCATCACCGTAAACACATAGTGCTGCGGCTCTATGTAGCGGTCGTCTGTGCGGTCAAAGCCTCGTATGATACGTCTGATCAGGCTTAGCTTGCGTGGCGGTTCCTGTTCCACAGTGTCAACACCGACAGAGTCGGCTTCCTGCCATTGGCTGGCCTTTACAGTCATCGTCATCAACAATAGTATTATATGTATGAGAATGATTCTCTTCATTACTTCATGGTTCATCAGAACTTGCCAAGGATGCGGTCCAGCACCCAGTTCACGGGTGTTGCCGAGACGCTGGTGCAGGTGCAAACGGCCAGGCCTTGCAGATGCTCAATGACATTCTTGATAAGTGGATACTGCACGAAGGGCGGGTTAGGCACTTCAATGGTTTGCGTCCCCTCGCTTGTGTGTAGCACAATAGGGGCATAGTCGAATACGGAAAAGCTGATGGAACCTTGGTTGCCAATAATCTGTATGCGGTCTTCACGGGCCGACTCATGGGCTACAAAACACCAAGAGCCAGATCCCGGCAGTCCACTTTCAAACCTGAACACCGCACTTACCGAGTCTTCTGCTCCATAGAGCTTTCCCCGGTTGGCACAGATGCCTCTCGCGTCGATGATTACACCGAAGAACAGCTGGAGCAGATCAAGCTGATGGGGAGCCAGGTCGTAGAAATAACCGCCACCGGCAATATCGGGCTGCAACCGCCAAGGAAGATTATCGGGATGGGCATAGTCAAGCTCACGCGGCGGTACGGCAAAACGTACCTGTACGTTGATAATCCTGCCGATAGTTCCCTGTTCCAGGATTTCCTTCACACGCTGAAAATAAGGCAAGTAGCGACGATAGTAAGCCACGAAACAGGGCATTCCTGTCTGCTCACTGATGCGATTGACACGGGCACATTCGTCGTAGGAAGCTGCCAACGGCTTCTCTACGTACACCGGTTTGCCCGCTTTCATCGCCATGATGCTATAGGTGGCATGGCTTGAAGGAGGCGTAGCAATATAAATGGCATTCACCTCAGGATCGTCAATCAGCGTCTGGGCATCGGTGTACCATCGTGGCACCCCATGACGCTCGGCATAGGAACGGGCCTTCTCAGCGGTGCGGCTCATCACAGCCACCACGCTCGACCCCTCTACCATGGAAAAGGCAGGACCGCTTTTCTTCTCAGTCACCTCACCACAGCCAATGAATCCCCATCTCAATATCTTCATCGCTTCTGCTTTCTTGGCGGTGCAAAGGTACGCAAAAATATTAAGCCTATCGTGCAGCTACATACTTATGCAGCGTCTGGCGTACGGCACCATTGCCGGCATATAGCTCCTTCACCATTCCCTCGATTTGTTCTCCCAATCCAGCCTCATAGAGGTCAAGACCAAACACATCCTTACGCGAGTAGAGCTGTTTCAGGCAGCTCCAGTCCTGATCGGCCTTGCCAATCTCAAGCGGAGCAACGATGGCCTGCATTTCAGCGAGCATGGGATCGGGCGATGGCTCAAACGCTGTGCCGTCGTCCTTGATACCCTTCAGGTAGCGGGCGTAGCCTGCGAGCGTCAGCGGGATGAGCACGAGGTTCGACATGTCGAGGCCACGAGCCACATACTTCTTGATGGTCTCGCCGAAACGGATGGGCAGTTTCTGACTGGTGTCCATAGCAATGCGCTGTGGGGCATCGGGCATGAAGGGGTTGGGCAGACGGCGGTTGATGACGGCGCCGATGAACTCGTAGGGATTCAGTACGCCCGGATCGACCACCACGGGCATGGCTTCCATGTAGCCGATCTTCTGGATGAAGGCACGCAGATCATCATCCTTCATCTCGGCCGAGATGAGCGTGTAGCCCAACATGCAACCATAGATGCTCATAGCCGTATGGAGCGGGTTCAGACAAGTGGTCACCTTCATCGTCTCCACCTTGTCAACAGTCTCGCGGGTGGTATAGAGCGCACCACCGAGATCAAGCGGGGGACGTCCGTTGGTGTAGTTGTCCTCGATAACGAGGTACTGCACTTCTTCTGCATTGACGAAAGGAGCAGTGAACGTGTGCTTCTCCGTCTCGATATAGTCGTTGTCCTCGAAGCCGTCAGCAGCCAATAGCTCCTTCACTTTCTCGTGGGGACGCGGCGTAATCTTGTCAATCATCGACCAGGGGAAGGTAATCTTCGTCTCATCCTTCAGGTAGTCGAGAAACTCCTTCGGTACCAGTTCTTCGTTCACCCAGCGCTCGGCGTATGCCATCACACCAGCCTTCACCTTGTCACCGTTGTGCGAGCAGTTGTCCATCGACTGAACCGTCAGAGGCAGCTCGCCTGCGAGGAAGCGCTCCAACAGCAGTCGTGTCACCTTGCCCATAGCGAAGACAGGCTCCAAACCGCGCGCCAGGTCGGCATCGTTGAATCCATAGCCCTTCTCAGTAATGGTAAACGAGATCATCTGGAGCGTAGGATTGCGGAATATCTCTACGAGACGTTGCCAGTCGGCAAACTGATAATCAGCCTTCAGTGCCTCGGTGACGCTGGCAATGACCTTCTTCTCGATAGAACCATCCGAGCAGAGGTTGACACAGAGCGAAAGATTGTTGTAAGGGGCGTAAGCCTTGTCGATGACTTCGAAGTCGAATGTCTCGGCCACGATGACGCCACGATCGTACTTGCCCGTGTTCAGTGCGTCGTTCAGAATGGCAGCAGGGAAAGCACGGAAGATGTTACCGCCGCCGAAGTGAACCCACGTCGGCTCCTTCGCCGTCTTCTCGCGCAACTTGGCAATGTCAAACTTGGGAAGCTCGTAACCTTTCTGTTCCCACTCTGCGGCATTCAACTGGCCGCCCAGTATATCGTTTAGCTTCATATTATAATTATGATTTTAATATTTTCTGCAAAGGTACAAAAAAGTAAAACTATTCCCCTTAATAATCCCCATAATTTAATCTTTTTTCTCTTTTTCTTTCTTTATTGGAATCTTTTTCGTATATTTGCGCCGTGAAATAGCAATAGTCAGACAATGAGTACACAGACAATGACACAGCAGATAGCCGAATACTTCAAGACGCAGCCCGTCCTGAAAGCATGGCTCTTTGGTTCTTATTCGCGCGGTGAACAGCGTGAGGATAGCGATGTAGATTTGCTTGTCAAGTTCGATCGCAGCATACCGATTGGATTGTTTGCTTATGTTCGTATACATCGCGAGTTGGAAGAAATACTAGGCTGCAAAGTTGATCTTGTAGAAGAGGGGACCCTTCGCCCGGCTGTACAAAAGACTGCAAATCGCGATTTAAAGGTTATTTATGAGAGAAGCAATTAGAGACATAGACCGTCTTCGGCATATTGATGAGTGTATAGAGCATATTAATGATTTTCTTAAGGGAAAGTCGTTCGAAGACATGAAGGGTGATGTCATGTGCTTTCATGCGGTGGTTTACAACATCATGATTATCGGCGAGGCGGCCAATCTGTTGACAAAAGAGTTTCGTGAGGAGCATACAGATGTGCCTTGGCGTGACATTGTAGATATGCGCAATGCGCTGGTACACGGCTATATCACAACAAATGCATCGTTGGTTTGGGATACCTGCACTAATGATTTGCCTTCGTTGAGGAATGAAATCACTAAGTACATTAATGAACTGAATAATATTGTGTAACCCTCAAGATAGATTGCGTATGACATAGCAAAGACAAAAGACATATAGGAATTGAAGCGTTCGCTTTTTGTTCTTGTTTACCGATAATTGGGGAATTAGAAGTAAAGTCACAAGAGTAAAAGTTGATGCTCGCGTCGTTCGACGTGGGCTTTTACTCGTTAAAGTGACAATGGTGATCCCCAACACCTCGGTAAACGTAGACGAAGTAATCAGTCCACGTTTCTTTTTCTGTCTTCTCACAAGCATTTGGACTACAGAGACTATTCACATTCAAACTAACAATTCAAAGAACAAACAATATAATGAGACGATTTTACGCATTACTTTGCTTAATGGTTGTAGCCTTCTCCGTATACGGATTTACAGTAGACGGATTAGTTTATTCGGAAAACAGCTATTATGGTGGCGTCCAAGTTGAAGGCTTGGTAGATAAATCATATAGTGGCCAGTTAGTAATTCCAGAAACAGTTACTCATAACGGGGTGACATATCCCGTCAAAGTTATTTTTACACAAGCATTTAAGGATTGTACAGGTCTGACCTCCGTAGTTATAGGAGATGCTGTAACCCAGATTTTCCAAGGTGCATTTAATGGCTGTAGCGGTTTGGAATCCGTATTTTTGGGGAAATCTGTCATCAATATACGCGAAGAAGCCTTTTATGGATGTAGTAGCTTGGCTGAATTCACCATCCCAGAATGGGTAAACATCATTGGCCAGTCAGTCTATGAAAACACCGCATGGTATAACTCTCTCTCAGATGGTCTTGTTATCAAGGACAATGTGTTATTCGGATATAAAGGCAACAAACCAGAAGGAGAGTTAGTCATACAAGACGGTATACGGGTAGTAGCAGGTGGTGCATTCAAACATTGTCCTGCCCTAACATCAATCGTATTTCCAAACACACTTTTATCCATAGGTGATGCTGCATTCTTTCAATCACATATAACCACTCTCACTATTCCAAATTCTGTTAGTTATATTGGAGAGCAGGCATTCCAAGGCTGCTTATATTTGAAATCAATTACCCTTCCCGCTTCTCTCGAGGAGATAGATTTTTGGGCGTTCCGTAATTGCGAAAGTCTTGAGGATATTTATTCCTATATTAAGGAGCCGTTTGATATAGGTGGAGCGTTTAGTTACAGCGATGGTGATGTAGATGAATACTATAGCCGTGTTATCCTCCACGTTCCCGCCGGTACCAAGGCTCTGTACGAGGCTACCGAGGGTTGGAAGGATTTCAAGAACATTGTAGAGATAGACCCGTCGGGCATCGCCACCATCCACTCGGAGAAGAATGGCTATGGTGCTGTCTACAATCTATCCGGCCAGCGGCTCGCCGCTCCGCATCGGGGCCTCAACATCATCGGAGGTCGTAAGGTCGTGATGAAGTGAGAGAAATGAGAGTTCCGGCTCTCACTTCTGTACTGTCAATAGTGCCAAGCCTCGAAGTGAGACTTGGCACTATTATGACATCCGAACTGCCTTTCACGAACTTCTTTTTGCCCAATAATATCATTTTTCTTTTCTTCTCATTGTCGTTTAGAATAAAATGTGTATATTTGCAGCGTGAAACGTCAATAGAATTTGCTTATGCTTGACAGGTCGCAGACTATAGAAAAGTTAAAAACCACTCGTCAGTACCTTGGCGAGCACTATGGTGTGCACTCCATGACGCTCTTCGGCTCGCTGGCCCGCAACGAACAGCGAGAAGACAGCGATGTGGACATTTGTGTGGAGATGGTGCCCAATCTGTTTAATCAGGCCGGCGTTAAAATCTACTTGCAGGAACTGCTTGGCTGCGACGTTGATGTGGTGCGAATGCGAGAACGTATGAACCCTTTGTTTAAACAGCAAATCTTGAAATATGGAATTCGAGTCTACTGAGAAACTTCAAATGGTCTATGAGACCACTTAGATAGAGTATAAACTGGAAAAAAGTACCGTTATGATAGTAACACGGAATATAACAGATATGTATATGGTTGTCTTGGCATCACTTAGTAACAGCGACAAGTTAGACCTAATAGCAAAGTTGTCAAATTCCATGCGTGAAGGGGCAGACCAGAAGCGCATGCGTCCTGACCTACGCACTTGTTTCAAGGGTGATTGGAGCGACGTTGATGCAGACAGCCTGAGAAATCATGATTATCACGGACGAACCATAGAGAACTGGTAAGACCATGAAACAATATTTGCTTGACACCGATGTCTGCATAGAAATCATCAAGCACAATGTGCGTGTGCTTGACAAGATTGAGAGTGTAGGCGAAGATAATTGCTACGTAACGGACATCACCGTTGCCGAATTGTTCTATGGTGCCGCCAAGTCTGGCCGCTCAGACCATTTTGAAGATGTTGAAAAGATTCTCCAGTCATTCGACCTCAAGCCTTTGCTGCCCTCGCTCCGTCTCTATGGTGAGAACAAGGCTCTGCTCGAAGACCAAGGACGGATGATTGGCGAGTTCGACTTGCTGATAGGTTCATGTGCTGTATTCAACGGTCTCATTATGGTCACATCAAACCTGAAGCACTTCGACCACATCCCAGACATACGACTTGAGGACTGGGCACAGAAGTCTAAATATATGATACAATAAAGTGTAACCCTTTAATACCGCATTGCCTATGACATAGCAAAGACAAAAAGACATATAGGAATTGAAGCGTCCGCTTGAATCTTGTTTCTCGAAATTTCGGCAAAAAATCAAAAGAAACAACCAAGAGTAAAAGCACGGATGCTCACGTCGGAAGACGTGGGCTTTTACTCGTTAAGGTTGTTTAGGTGTTTGCCGATACCTCGAGAAACGTAGACGAAGTAATCAGTCCACGTCCCTTCTTTTTCTGTCTTTACCCACGCATTTGGACTATAGAGACTATTAACATTCAAACTAACAATTCAAAGAACAAGATAATATGATGAGAAGATTTTACGCATTACTCCCGTTGCTTATTGTCTTATTGATGCCAAATAGTGCATGGGCAGATGAGTGGCAAGACCCAGAGACCAAAGTCAACTATGAGTATACGCCTGGTCAAAGTGAGGCTATTGTGAAAAAGGGTAGTTCAGGGAGGGCCGGTTCTAAAGATGTTTCTGGCGATATATCTATTCTCCCTAACTTCAATGTTGATGGAGTGACGTACACCGTGACAACTATTGGCGACTATGCCTTTACCCGACTGAACAATCTGAACTCAGTTGTTATTCCCAGCACTGTGGAAACAATTGGGAACAGTGCCTTCAGAGAAAGTAAGCTGGCAACTGTAAGCATACCTAATTCCGTCAAGTCCATTGGCAACTGTGCTTTTGACGATTGTGTCAATCTTAAAAGTATTGACATTCCCGGAAGTGTGAATGACATAGGCTTTTATGTATTTGGTGGCTGCACCAGCCTTGCAAGTTTAACAATAGGTGAGGGTGTGACAAGCATTTCAGGACAAAGTGCTTTCCAAGGCTGTATCAGTCTAACCAACCTTGAGATTCCAGCTTCGCTGACTCAAATTCACAACCTTGCGTTCGCAGGTTGTAGTGGACTTGAGCATATTACTGTAACGGACGGTAACACCATTTTTGATTCTCGTGACAACTGTAACGCAGTGGTTAGGACAAAAGATAACACTATCGTCTTGGCATGCAAAAATACTACTTTCCCTAATAGCGTAACCGCTATAGATGCTTATAGATCTTTTAATGGCTGCTCTGGACTGAAGAGCCTGCATATTCCTAAGACCATCACCTCTTTGGGGAATACGCTTCCGTATTTTTCGGGTTGTAGCGGACTGGAGAGTATTACCGTAGACCCGGAGAATCCAACATACGACTCCCGCAACAACTGTAATGCCATTATTGAAACCAATAGCAACGAACTTGTCGTCGGTTGTAAAAACACGGTCATACCAGATGGTATTATTGCATTAGAACATGGCGCATTCGCCGATTGTACTGACCTTACCAGCATAGCTATTCCTGAAAGTGTTAAATATCTCTATGGGGCATTCATACGATGTCCAAACTTAGTCAGTGTTAATATTCCGGAGAACGTCATCTATATCAATGATGAGTTCTATGACTGCACAAGCTTGGATGAAATACATATCCCAAGAGGAGTAAAACATGTCAGCACAGGTGCTTTTACGAATACACCTTGGTACAAAGCTCAACCTGATGGTCTCCTTTACCTTGACGGAGTGCTCTTAGGCTGTAAGGGCTCGACAAAGCCAACTGGAAAGCTGGAGATAGAAGATGGCACATGGATGATAGCTAAAGATGCTTTCTATGATTATGGCGGTGCTTACAACGGCATTACAAGCATATCCTTTCCTGCCAGTCTCCGCATTATCTGCGAACGGGCATTCTCACGCTGTAACGGACTTACGAGCATTACTATTCCTGAAGGTGTGATAGAAATAGGTAACACTCAATATCATTATTACGGTGGTGGTGAAGTGTTCTCAGACTGTGCTAACTTATCCTCTATATCTCTTCCTTCCACTGTGGAAGAGATTGGCAAAAAGGCTTTCCAAGGTACAACGTGGTACAATGCTCAGCCTAACGGACTGCTCTATCTCGATAACTGGCTACTTGGCTATAAGGATGATAAACCATCCCAGAATCTGCTCATAAGAGAGGGTACCAAAGGAATAGCGAATGGCGCTTTCGAATACTGTAGAGAACTGACCAGTTTAAATATTCCCGAGAGCGTCATAGCCATTGGATCAAATGCTTTCTATTACTGTGAAGCACTGGAAGGGGAGCTCAACCTTCCTAAAGGACTTATCCGGATGGGTGACAATGCTTTTTGTGGTTGTAAGAAATTGACAGGAAAAATAGTTATTCCAGAAACAATCAGCACTATCAGCAAGGGCGCCTTTGCCCACTGTGAAAGGATTAGTAGCTTATATTTGCCAGAAGAAATAAAGAGTATTGGGCAGCAGGCCTTTTATAACTGCAACAGATTAACTGACATCATATCGCATATTCAGGAACCCTTTGCAATTTCAGAAGATGTTTTCCTTTGCCAGTGGGGGTATTATTTTAGCGAAGCCACACTGTATGTTCCCTCAGGAACAGTAGAAAAATATAAAGCTACCGACGGTTGGAAACATTTCAGGAAGATTACGGATATGCAGTATATTGCTCCGATAGAAGGTGAGACCACCATCAGCACAGAGGGATTAGGTAGTGAAAATCTATCGGACAACACGGTTGGCAATGTCTACTACAATATTGGTGACGACAGCTATGACTCAACAGACGGCAGCATCGTGATTGTCAACACAACCAACATGGGGCTGATTGACGATAAGAATCCTGGATCTGAAGACATCAAGAATAATTTCACGGGGCTCATTCTGAAAGTAATCAAGGGCAAGGGCACCATCATAGTGAATGTGAAAACTACGGGTAATGCTCAGTTGGTGGTGCAGGTGGGCAACCAGACACCGATGATTGCCACTCGGACGGAGCAGGGCGACGTGGTGGTGAGCTACGACGTGACGGAAGACACCTACGTATATATCTATGCCATCATCGGCAGCAGTGCAGCCCGAGCCATGCGTGCACAGTCGACAGATATGGTGAAGATTTATGGCATTACGATTACTTCTGGAGCTACAGACATTCAGTCAATTGACAATGGACAATTGACAATGGACAATTACTACACCTTGGATGGTCGCAAGCTCGATGGCATGCCTACGCAGAAGGGCCTCTACATCGTCAATGGCCGCAAGGTCGTGATTCGCTCGACATCCCGTTAGGGTTACTTGCCCCCATCAGACAAAGAATCGCTATCAGCAATGGTAGCGATTCTTTTTGCACGCACGACTCACCATATTAAAAGTTTTTAGATTCAGCATTAATTTAGGTAAAAATTCGGTTCAGCGTCAATTTGGTGATATTTGTTGTTTTGTTGTTATTTTACTTATAATGAGCTGATTATAAACCTGTTCTGAATGATAACAACAAATGGTTTAATGACAACAAACGGCGTTTTTAATGGTTTTTAACTTGATTTCGTAGGCGGAAAAAACATACAATTTCACACGAAGTTCGCTGCGGCAATTACAAAAGCCTTGTAACAATATTACAATTACAAAGGCTCCGTAATGACTTGTACTAATATAGGTAGACACATTTAGTAACAATTTAAATGTATACCTGTTATGAGTCAAACAAGAAAGCAGTACAGTGAAGAATTCAAGTTATCTGTTCTTCGCGATTATTATTCCTCAG
>Ga0256407_10001241_pt1 | contig 55412 bp, 33 predicted proteins | sample RumenRJG_04DNA_FD_193489 | JGI IMG/M metagenome (GOLD analysis project Ga0256407, IMG submission 193489) | Bovine rumen microbial communities from Lethbridge, Alberta, Canada - RJG_04 | ecosystem: Host-associated > Mammals > Digestive system > Stomach > Rumen | place: Canada: Alberta... | reverse complement strand
GTTCAACTTCCGTTATGGCAACAAGATTATCAACCAGGCACGCATGGAGGTCGAGAAGATGTACGACAACAACAACCAAAGCCGTGCAGTGAACTGGCGTTGGCGTGTTGAGGGTGACATCACCGAGATTCCGCGTGCCCTGCGCCAGACGGGTTACAACTATCTGGGCTCAGACCGCTTCGTCGAGGATGGCTCGTTCATCCGTCTGAACTACTCGCAGATCAGCTATTCGCTCGATCCGAAAATCATCAAGAAGTGGGGTCTCACACAGCTCAGCTTCTATGTCTCGGCTAACAATCTGTTCTGTTTGACCAAGTACTCGGGTGCCGATCCTGAGGTGGGTTACGGGTCGATGGGTATTGTCACCGATGGTGCCAAGACTCCGCGTGCCAAGTCGTTCACCGGAGGCGTCACCATTCAGTTCTAATTGAATAACTGATAATTGAAAATTGAATATTATGATAACCAAGATAAAGAAATCAATCTGTGCTGTCTGCGTGATCTGCGGTTTGACATCCTGTTCCGACTTCCTTGACATCCTGCCCATGAACGATGTGGTGCTCGAGAACTACTGGACGGAGAAAGGCGACGTGACGAGCGCAATGAGCAGCTGTTATGAATCGTTGTGGAGTAGCGACGTGCTGACGCGAATGGCTGTCTGGGGCGAAATGCGCAGCGACAACATCCGTGGCGGTTCGAACGTTCCCAACGAAATGAACGAGATACTGAAGGAGAACCTCCTGCCGTCGAACCCATATTGCAACTGGGCTAAGTTCTATGAGTGCATCAATCGTTGCAACATCGTGTGTCACTATGCGCCAAAGGTCCAGGCTATCGACCCGAACTATACTGAGGATGAGATGCTTGCCAACGTGGCCGAGGCCGTCACGCTCCGTTCGCTCTGTTACTTCTACCTGATTCGCACTTTCCGTGACGTGCCCTATTCTACAGATCCAAGTATCGACGACACTCAGGAATATGTCTTGCCTGCTACTCCGTTCAATGCAGTGCTCGATTCGCTGATTAACGACCTCGAAAGCATCAAGGGCAATGCCGTGCGTCGTTATTATACCGATGACAGCCCCAGTGCCTACGTTAATTCTTCCAAGGTGACCCGCTGGACGGTATATGCACTGCTGGCAGACCTGTACCTCTGGAAGGGCGACTGGGACAATGCTATCAAGTATTGTGACTTAGTGATAAAATTCAAACAACAGCAATACAAGGAGATGCTGGAGCGCGAAGGCTCAGTCAATGACATCGGGCTCATCGACAGTATTCCAATGATTTTAGAGAAACCTGTAGGTAGCACTACCTGTGGTAACTCCTACAACGAGATCTTCGGCACCGGAAACTCCTTCGAGAGTATCTTCGAGCTCTATATCCCTGGTACCTCTAACCAGCAAAACTCGTTAGTGAGCAGCTACTACATGTACAACAACAACTTGTTAGGACGACTCGTTGCTCCCGACTTCCTGTTCAAGGATGTCGCCACAGGTAGTAACAACACATTCAAGCGTACCGACGGACGTGCCTACGAGAGTGCCGAGCTCGTTAGCTCGCGCTACGCCATTACTAAGTATGCACGCACTTCTGTAAGCTATACTACCCAGAATGTTACGACCGAAAAGGACTTGAAACTTTTATCTAACTCGGGCTCCGGAACGTCGGCCAACTGGATTATCTATCGTCTGAGCGATATGATTCTCATCATGGCTGAGGCACTGATCGAGCGAAACGGTGAGGGTGACCTCGATGCCGCTTTCGCATTGATCGACATTGTGAACAAACGTGCCAACGATGCAGTCACTGGCCGTTCCAGCACCTTGAAGAAGACCGACTACACCGATTCGAAGGCAGCTATGGAAGACCTGCTCATTGAAGAGCGCCAGCGCGAGTTTGTCTTTGAGGGCAAGCGATGGTACGACTTGGTGCGCTTCTCGCGCCGCGATGGCGACAATTCACGTCTCATCAACCTGGCAACACGCAAGTACCTGGAGAATGTGAATGCCATCAAGATCAAGCTCGCCGATCCTAACATCATTTACTTCCCCTATGCCAAGAATGAGCTGAAAGTGAACCCGCTGCTCACGCAGAATCCCGCATTCACCACCGGCGAAGACTCGGAACTGACGAAATAATTGAGAATTGATAATTGAGAATTGAAAATTATGATTACCAAAGATATAAAACACTTGCTTCTCGGGCTTTGCATAAGCAGTGGCATTGTTACGGGTTTCACCGCCTGTGTCGATAACGATGACGATGTGCCTGAGAACTACTATTCCTCGACCAAGCTTACGGCAGCCGAGTTCCTGGAGGAGCGTCCGGAGCAGTTCAGCCAGTTCATTGGCATTCTGAAGCGTACGCCATATTACTCCATGCTTTCCACTTATGGAACCTATAGCACAGCAGGACTGTTGAAGTACACGCTTTTTGCCCCGAACAATGAGGGTATTGACCGCTATTTGAAGCGCATGGGCTATAGCAGTATCGATCAGATTCCTACTGAGACCTGCGACACGCTGGCACGTACCCACATCATCAAGAAGGGTGCTTTCTTCACTACTGACATCAGCGAGGGTGCACTGCCCGAACTGAACATGGACGATGCCTATATTGTGCTGTCAAGCGATTCGGACGTGGAGAATAATAATAAACTCGTATATTATATTAATAAGAACGCGCGTATGGTGGAGTTCAACGACTCCGTGACCAATGGTGTGGTACACGTGCTGAACAATACCATTTCGTCGTCAAGCATGCTGCTGGCCGATAAGATTGAAGAGGATTCAACACTCACACTCTTCTTCCAGGCACTTAAGCTTACGGGTATGGCCGACTCGTTGGTGAAATATATCGACGAGACCTACAGCTGTGGCGACGACTCTGTCTACACCGGCACTATGGAGCGCTGTACCAGTGGAGGAGCCACATATACCCGCACCTTCTGGGTGGGCAAACGCTACTTTAAGTACACTGCTTTCGTCGAGCCCGACTCTGTTTATCATCGTAATGGCATCTACAACATGGATGACCTCAAGGCCTATGCCAAGAAAATCTACGATGCCACCTATCCAGAGGATGCAGGCCAGTACGACGATAATCCTAAGGATCGCCGCAACCCGCTCAATCGTTTTGTCAGCTATCATTTGCTGAACCGCGTAGGTCAGTATAACAGCTGGGTGCCCTCGGGTACTATCCGCGAGCGTTGTCTGGACACTAAGCTCATCGATCCCGAGGAGTATTACGAGACGATGTGTCCTGGAACAATCATGCGCTTTGCCGGTCCGTCAGCTGGTTTGTTTATTAACCGTCGTGGCGTGCAGAACCGTCCTGAACGTGGAAAGTTTATCCAGGGCGTGAAAGTGCTCTCACCCTCTGAATCGGGTTCTACCGATCAGAATGCGCTGAATGGTGTCTATCACTATCTCGATGACATCCTGGCATACACAACACAAGTGCGCGACGAGGTGCTCAATCGCCGCATACGTATTGATGCTACCGTGCTCAGTCCCGACTTCATGAACTGTAACGGCCGTGGCCGCTATGGTGAGGATATTCTTACTGGTTTCAAGAATAGCTACATTACCGATTGGAAATGCAGTAAGGAAACCTTCGTTGGAGTGCACAGCGATGTTGACTACTGGCACTCCTATCAGGCAAATGCTGTCTGTGTAAGCGGTGTCTTCGACGTGACATTTAAACTTCCTCCCGTTCCCACGGGTACCTACGAGATTCGTTTGGGTTACACTCCTGGCGAGGAGCGTGGTGTAATTCAGGTTTATCTGGAGAACGAACCATGCGGAATCCCCATCGACCTGCGTGTATGGGGTGGTGACCCGACCATTGGTTCCGTAGCCGATACGGAAGATGAGGAAGAGAATGTTGCTAACGACAAGGCCATGCATAACCGTGGATACATGAAAGGCCCAGACTGCTGGCATCCCGGTGGTGGCGACGATTCCATGCGCGAACTCAGTCCCATGCGCCGCATTCTGGCTACCAAATATCTTGATAGCAGCAAGACCTACCACTTGCGCTTCCGTCAGGTACTCGACGATCCAGACCGCTATTGGTCGTTCGACTATATCGAACTTTGTCCGAAGAGCGTCTATGGCAGTCCTGAAGGCGAAGACACCCACTAATTCACAGTTCATAGTAAATAGTTTATAGTTATGATTACCAAAAGTATAAAATATTTCCTTCTGGCAGGTATGGTAAGTTGTGGCATTGCCACAGCCCTCACCTCATGCTCCGAGTGGGATGACCACTACGAGGGCAATGGCTCTGCTGCAGGTAGTGACCAAACGCTGTGGCAGCAACTGACGCAGAACCCTCAGTTGAGCGATTTCTGTCAGGTTCTGGAGCAGACCAAGGTGTTCCGTATGCACAAGAAGACTCCCGTAAGCTATGCCCAGTTGCTCGAGGGTGGACAGTCGTTCACCGTTGTAGCTCCGCTCAACGGTACTTTCAACCGTGACTCGCTCCTTGAACTCGTGAAGACCAATCAGGGCGATTCCGTCGTTGAGAAGTCCTTCGTGTTCAATCACCTTTCGCGACAGGCCAGTTCGCTTAAGGATGTCGAGCAACAGATGCTGATGCTCAATTCCAAGCACGTTACCACGAAGACTGGCAGCATAGAGGGCGTGACAGTTTCTGCCGGTAACCTCCATGCCAAAAACGGCGTGCTCCACATCACTGAGCGTCCCCTTCCCTACAAGTACAACCTTTATGAGGCACTGTGCGACATGCCTGACATGAATCCCGTCGGTCTCAGCCTGCGTCAATATGAGCAGGATTACTTCAGTGCCGATGAGTCTGTGTCGAGCGGTATTGTCGAGGGTGTTCCCGTTTATGTTGACTCGGTGATTATCGAATACAACCGCATGCTTCAGGGCATCGGTCTTATCAATAACGAAGACTCTACCTATTGGGCTGTTGCTCCTTCTGCTCAGGGCTGGGAACAGGCTTGGGACGAGGCAGCCAAGTACTTTGTCTATGACGAGAAGGTGCTCAAGCGCGACTCCATCCAGCATTACTGGACAACTCGCGCACTCCTCGAGGATGCCATCTTCAACATGACCGACCAGCATAACACCCAGGACTCGCTTGTCTCTGTGCCTTATCTCAGTTGGCGCAAGGGTTATGTGAGTGGCAAACCTGTCTTCCATGTGTTTAAGGAGCCCTTTGCACCTGGTGGTATCCTCTACGGTGCCGAGTCGGTGTCGTGTAGCAATGGTATGCTCTACAAAACCAAGGCATGGCCCTTCACCCCAACTCAGACTTATTTGAAGGAGTTGTGGTCGGAGGGTGAGTCTACATGGCTCATCACTTCTGAGAAAGATTGCTCATACAACATCCGCCGAGTGATTGCCGACAACATCTCGGAGAATGCCTATTTGCAGATTCTTCCCAGTACAGGTACGTCGAACTGGGACCTTACGTTCCGTGTCAACAACACCCTTTCGGGCGATTACGACATCTGTGCCATTATTCTGCCCAAGGCCGTTTCTAACCAGACGAACCCCGATTTGCGTCCCTGCAAGTTCAAGGCTTTTATCAACTATGTTGATGAGAAAGGCAAGGAGAAAACCTTCGACTGCGGTGATCAGCAGTTCCAGAGTAATCCAGAGAAGGTCGATACCATTGTACTGGCCGAGGCTTTCCATTTCCCCGCTTGCAATTACGACCAGCAGGACATCAAAGTCAGCGTGAAGCTGCAGTGCAGCATTCTGGCCCGCGAGACGTCGCGCTTTGCCCGCGAGATGTACCTCGACTGCATCTATCTCCGTCCCAGAAGAAATTAATATTAAATAATTCGTCATTATGATTACCAAGAATATAAGATATATCTTCCTGACGTTTGCAGTTGGCTGTGGCTTTGTTGCAGCAACGGCGCAGGAGAATACGGAGGTGAATAGCAACCGTCCGGTGGAAAGCACCATCAATCTTAAGACCGTGACGGGCCATGTCGTCGATGCCGCCACCGGCCAGCCTTTGGCAGGTGTCATCGTCTCGGCATACGGCAATCAGCGTCAGACCTCAATGACCGACGAACAGGGAAATTATGAGTTGAAAGTACCCACATACACCCGTTCTGTCGTAATGCGCATCGATGGTTACAACCTGCAGCAGCGTGCCATCAGCGATGGCAAGGCCGACGGCAAGCTCTACAGCGATGCCTTCAGCGAGACCTATAGCCGTCAGACCGTCGCTACGGTGAGCAGTGAGACCGGTCATTTTGACAATAATTCCGAGCTGAGCATTGATCCCCTTGTTGCCCAGCGACTTGGTGCCGATGTTCGCACAGTGAGCCGTGGCGGTATTCCCGGTATGGGCAACACCATGCTCATCGAGGGTATCAACTCGCTCTGGTGCAATGCCCAGCCGTTGGTCGTCATCGACGGTGTGCTCATGGATATGCAGTACAACCGCGAGATGTTGCACGACGGTTACACCAACAACATCCTGGCTAACCTTAACGTCAACGACATTGAGAGTGTCGAGGTGCTGAAAAACGGTACTGCCCTCTATGGAGCCAAGGGTGCCGGTGGCGTACTGGTCATCAAGACCAAGCGCAACAAGTCGATGGCCACTAAGATCGATGTGACCATTAATGGCCGCTATGAACTCGTTCCCCGTCTGCCTGAAATGATGAAGGCCGATGACTATCGTCTCTATACCACCGAGCTGCTTACTGGTAAGATGAACCCCAATTCGCTGGCTAAGATGAAGTACTTGAACAGTGAGCCCAATTACTATTATTATAATCAGTATCACAACGAGACCGACTGGACCGACGAGGTCTACAAGAATGCCTTCTCTCAGAACTACGGCATCAACGTTCAGGGTGGTGATGACGTTGCTTCTTACAACCTCTCGGTGGGCTATTCGCTGGGCAACAGCACGTTGAAGGAGAACGACTATTCGCGCTTTAACATGCGTTTGAACTCCGATATCACTATTACCAGACGTCTTGACGTGCGTTTCGACGCATCCTATAGCGATGTCGACCGTTCGCTGCGCGACGATGGTGCACCTGCCGATCCCCTTGGTATGGTGATTACTTCGCCAGGTTTCCTCGGACTGACCAAGGCACCGTTTCTCTCACCGTATGCTTATGACAAGCATGGCAACATTTCCCATTATCTGGCCGAGGCCGATGATTATCTTGAGGGTATGTTCCAGGGACGTGGCCGTCTGGCCAATCCTACCTCAATTCTTGACCATGGCGACGGCAAGAACCGTAACTCTTTCGGTAACCGTCTGGTCATGTTTGCCATCACGCCGAAGTATCAGTTCAATCGTCATCTTTCCCTACAGGAGCATTTTACGCTCGGTTTGGTCAATACTAACGAGAACTACTACCTTCCTATTCAAGGTGTGCCCACCTTCTATGTTGAGGGACTTGACGAGGGAACCCAACTTGATAACATGTCCCAGAGTCAGGCTGCCAGTCAGACGATTATCCAGAGTGACACCCGTCTGACGTGGAACGTCAATGTCAAGCCTCAGATTTACAATCTCAAGGTGATGGCCGGTGTGCGCTATATGAGCAACAGTTACAAGCTCACCTCGCAACTGGGCTATAACTCCGGCAATGATAAGACGCCAAACATGTCCAGTTCGTTGCGTTTCAAGTCTACCGGCGGTGCCGATGACCAGATTCGCGAAATTGCCTGGTATGCATTGGCCGACTTCAACTATGCCGAGCGCTTCTATCTCAATGCAGGTCTCTCGGCTCATGCCTCTTCGCGTTTTGGCGACGATGCTTCCGGCATGCGTCTCTTCGGTGCAACGTGGGGACTGTTCCCCAGCGTCGAGGGTGCCTGGGTGCTCAGCAACGAGAGTTGGCTTAGTGGTGTGAAGGCCATTGACTATCTGCGTTTGAGTGTCGGCTTCGATATGACAGGTAACGACGATGTCAACTACACCGCTTCGCGCTCATATTTCGTTTCTAAGCGTATGCTTGGCGAGACTGCCAGTAGCAAGATTATTGGTAATATCGGTAATACCGACCTACAGTGGGAGACCACGAACCGTCTGACCGCCGGTCTTTCTGGAAACTTTATTAACAACCGTATCCACGTCGGTCTGAACTTCTTCAAGAGCTGGACTTCGAATCTGCTTTCATTGAGCCAGTTGGCTTGGACCAGTGGCTTGCAGCAGAACTGGACTAACAACGGCAAGCTCGAGAATACAGGTTTCGATGTCAATGTGGGTGCCAAGTTGCTGGCCCTGAAGGACTTCAGCTGGGAGCTTGGCGCATCGGCAGGTCACTATAAGAATAAGGTGACTGCCCTGCCCAACAATGACAAGTCCATCGAGACCTCTATCTATAGTGGCACCGTACTCACTGAGGTGGGACAGCCCGTGGGTGTGTTCTATGGTTACAAGACCGACGGTGTCTATACCACTACTGCTGATGCTCAGGCCGACGGTCGTTACATTCTGAAGCAAAATGGCGATCGCCAGTACTTCGAGGCCGGTGACATGCGCTTTGTCGATCTTGACGGCAATAAGCTCATTGATGAGTCCGACCGTACCATCATCGGCGATCCCAATCCCGACATCTATGGTAATATCTACACCACGCTCACCTACAAGAACGTCTCTTTGCAGGCCGTGATGAACTACTCTTTGGGCAATGATGTCTACAACTACCAGCGTTCGCTTCTTGAGGGCGGCAGCCTGTTCCTCAACCAGACCACTGCCATGCAGTACCGTTGGACTACCGAGGGACAGCAGACCGATATCCCACGTGCCACCTATGGCGACCCGATGGGCAACTCGCGCTTCAGCGACCGTTGGATTGAGGACGGCAGCTACTTGCGTCTTTCCAGTGTCACCCTTTCCTGGCACCTGCCTATCCGTAGCACTTATCTGCAGGGCATCACCCTTTGGGGCAACGCCCAGAACCTTTTCACCGTCACCCGTTACTTAGGTAGCAATCCCGACTGTGCTCTTGGTTCCAGCATTCTTTCTCAGGGTATCGACCGTGGTTTACTCTCTGCCGGCAGAAGTTTCTCTTTGGGTGTGAACATCAACCTCTAAAAATTAAAAGATTAAAAAATTAAGGAATTAAAAAAGACTACGAATTATGAGACGATTAAGCATTTTAATAATTTCATTTTTTAATATTTTAATTTTCACTGGGTGCTCCGACATGCTCGAGACTTCTTCCGAACTCGTCGAGTTCGAAGAGGACAACACGCTCAACCATCCTACCGACTCGGTCTATAGCGTGTTAGGCATTATCAACCGCATGCAGATTATTGCCGACCGTATTGTACTGCTTGGTGAGACACGTAGCGACTTGGTCCAGACCACCGAGGCCGCCTCGTCCGACTTGAAGCGTCTGGCTGCTTTCGACTTTTCGCAGCCCAACAAGTACAACCAGGTGAGTGACTACTATGCCGTCATCAACAACTGCAACTACTATTTAGCACACGTCGATACGGCTCTGCAACGCCGTGGACGCAATTTGTTCAAGTATGAGTATGCTGCGGTGAAGGGCTTCCGTGCCTGGGCTTACTTAGAGTTGGTCAAGAACTATGGTCGTGTGCCCTTGGTTACCACGCCTGTGATGACTGAACGCGAGGCCGAGGATGCCCGCAGCCAGCAGTATTCCGACATTCAGCAGATTTGCAACTACTTCATCAACGACCTCACACCTTACGCCCTTGTCGAGCTGCCTCATTTCGGTACCATCAACAAGTTGAATTCGGAGCAGTTCTTTATTCCAATGCGACTCCTGTTGGGCGATCTTTGCCTCTGGGCTGGACGCTATGAAGAAGCCGCACGCTGGTACAACAGCTACCTGAACGACAAGTACATTCCTGTCATCATGCGCAGCGGAAACCGCATACAGTGGAACAGCGTCACTGAGTTCCAGCGCCCGCAGGACAGCTATTACGTCACCAGCACCGAAGAGTACCTGAGCATCATTCCCATGGAAGAGCGCATTTTCGACGGCACGGTAAGCGACCTGAACAATGTGTTCAACTCCACCCGTGAGAACAACTACTACTATCAGCTCGCCCCGTCGGCAGGCATGCGCCGCATATCCGCCGAGCAGATATACTGTAAAGAGTACAAGACCGAGACCACGACCGACACCGTCTATGTGCCACGTAGCGGCTTCAGCGACGATATCCTTGTGGGCGACCTGCGCCTCTACTCCAACTACAGGCTCTCGTCGCGTGGTGGACAGGATCCCTATTCCGAGTACTCCTCGCTTATGCAGACTATCAACAAGCTGTGGAGCGACCGCATAGCCACTTACCGCAAGAACATGGTCTATCTGCGCTATGCCGAGGCCCTCAACCGTGCCGGACTGCCTCAGTCGGCCATGGTCGTGCTGAAGTATGGCCTCTGCGACGAGAATATCAAGGCCTATGTCGACAGTCTTGAGCAGGTGAAGGCAGGAGATCTCATCGCCTTTGACAAGAACGTGTTCACCCGCGAGAACACCATCGGTATCCACTCTCTTGGCAGTGGCGATTCCCAGTGCAACAATTATTATGTGTTGCCGCAGCCCAAGTCGCAGTTGGCCACACGCCAGGACACTATCGACTACCAGATTCCGCTCGTTGAAGACATGATTGTCAACGAGATGGCACTCGAGGGTGCCTTCGAGGGCTATCGTTTCTATGATCTCATGCGCGTGGCCCTGCGTCGTGGCGATCCTGCTTATCTGGCCGATCCCATCAGCCGTCGTAACGGAGAGACCGATGGCCAGCTTCGCACGCTGCTCATGGATACCAACAACTGGTACCTTCCCTTGCAGTAATTTGAGCCGAAACCCCTTTCCCCAACCGCTGTTTGCCCTTGCAAACAGCGGTTTTTTTTTTTATTAATACGAAAATGAAAGTAACAGAAACATGCGAGATAGCAGGATTCTTGGAAAATGTGTAATTTTGCAGTGTCAATAAGACATTACAGAGATAGTTAGTTTTAGTGAAATAGTTAGTGAATAGTTAGTGAACTATGTTTAGGCGTAAAGAGCCTATCCAACCAAGCAATTTGATTAGTTAGTTATGTTTTCATAACTTGTGTAGTTAGTAGTTGATTTTTCAGAGAGTAATTAGTTATGGTAAAACTAATGCCCAGCGGCAAGCCTGTATGCGAAATATCGGCTGCCGCTTTTCCTTTTGTATGCCATGAGACAAAAAGAAAAGTATAAGAAACGTTAATTATGAGCAATGTTTGACAAATTAGTTGTATCTTTGCAGCATCTATTCTGAAAACCGGTTTTACCATAATGAAAAAACTACTACTATTGTTTTTCTTCTGTCTCATGTTGCATGGCTATTGCTACGCACAGAATGGACAGTTTTTCCCCTCCGACCGATTCTCCAGTGGGTTAATAGCAGACATTTGTCAGGACCGTCAGGGCAGCATTTGGATTGCTACAGATTATGGACTCAATCGTTTTGATGGTTACCACTTCCAGTCTTTTCTTCACGACGATGCCGATACCACATCGTTATCGGTCAATGTAGTGGTCTCGCTGTTGTGCGACCGCGAGGGTCGTCTCTGGGTAGGTACTAACCATGGCCTCGACCGCTTCGACATTGGTAGCGAGTCTTTTGTTCACTATCCTTTCCCTGGCAACGTCCATCCTCGCGTCTCCACTATTATCCAGCGTCACGACGGAAGCATTCTTGTGGGTACTGCCGGCTATGGTGCCTATGTCCTCGACAAAAAGGGACAATTGCGTGTTTTCTCTGATAATAAGGCCAACAACTATTACAGCCGCCTCTTTGAAGACTCACATGACCGTATCTGGAAGAGCGATTTTGGTGCTACTTTCAGCATGCGCAATGGCGACAAGATTGAGCATTACCAGTCTCAGGCAGGTACGCCTGTCGGTTTCGTCGAGTCGGCCGACGAAGTCCTCGTTGTATGTAGTCATGGTGTCATGTCATGGCGTAATGGTAAGGCAGCCTTGGCCGATATTGACATGAGCGCCCTTGGCGGCAAGGAGGTACTGTTCACCCGTGTTGGTGCTACCGAGGATGGTATCATATATATAGGTTCGCGCGGAAAAGGAGTCTATCGTATCGCAAACAGCAATCCACGCCGTTTGGAGTATGTAGACATCAATGCCTTCAGCCTCGACCTTCACACAGCCAAGATTAGTGCCGTGTTCTCCGACCGGCATAACAACCTCTGGTTAGGCTGCCATAACAAGGGATTGCTTATGGTGCCCCAGCGTCCCATGCAGTTTGAGTCTTGGAGTTTTGCTGCCCAAGGTCTGCGCTTAGGTTCCAACATCTCTTCTATCTGCGAGGGCGACGGCGGCATGATGTGGTGTACAGTGCAGGGCGTGGGCGTCTTTGGCTTCAACAGCAATGGCCATCTTGTGGCCCGTCCGTCGGCTCCCGATGCAGCCGAGTTCATTTTCCGCGACCGCCAGAAGCGTTACTGGGTGGGCACCGACAACGGTCTCTTCGCCTACGATCCTTTTACTGGTCATTCCGATCTCCGCGTCACATTCGACTGCGACCGGTTCAACGACATGACCTCTGATGCCGACGGCAACATCTACATCTCGACCTTCTCGCGTGGCTTCTGCGTCTACAACCCCTCCACGGGTCAGCTGCGCAACTACGATATGAACCAGCGCGACAGTGTGCGTGGCTATCTCTGCAACAACTGGATCATGGGCATGTCCAGCGACCGCCAGGGCTACATCTGGATGGCCACCTCGTCGGGCGTGTCGTGCTTCTCGCCCCGCGACAACAGTTTCCGTTCCTTAGGCTGGAACTCGCTGCTTGATGGTATCGTCTGTTTTGATGTGTGCGAGCTGCGTGAAGGTCGCTTGGCCGATGGCCGTCAGTTGGCGGGTTCTATCGTCATCGGTACCGAGCAGGGACTCTATCTCTACGATCGCACCTCGCACAAGACCGAGCATTTCCCCGGTAGCGAGCAGTTGACGAACAAGGTGGTCAGCTACATCGTGCAGTCCAACGACGGCGACCTCTGGTGCTCCACGTCCAATGGCATCTGGCAGTACTCGCTCAAGAGCCAGTCGTTCATTGGCCATATCAATGGCAACGGCCTTACGCAGAAGGAGTATACATACGGTGTGGGCATGCATACCGATGCCGACCGCATCTTCTTTGGCCACAACGACGGTCTCACCGTTTTCTCGCCCAGCGATGTCAAAGAGAACCTGGCATCGCTCGACCCCGTCCAGCTCACGGCCTTCTTTGCGAGTGGTCAGGCCGTTACCGAGATGACTGTGCTTAACGGTGTCCATGTTACCGACAAACCTATAGCCGAGAGCGACTATTTCACCCTGAGCTATCTTGACCACACCGTCACACTGGCCTTCTCACAGATGAACTTCGACAACCCGATGAACGTTGCCTACGAATACCGCGTGAATGACGGTCAGTGGATCAACAATCCCGCTGGTATCAACGAGTTTACCCTTGGTCACTTGCAACCGGGTACCTACCGTATCGAGGTGCGTGCCCAGGTTTCTGGCCAGTACACTCCCTCAAAGGTTGTGGTCGTCACCATCCGTGCTCCGTGGTACCGTTCGCTTCCGGCCTATTTTATTTACTTCGCCTTGCTCGGTTCCCTGGTCTTCTACACGCTGCGTACCTATCGTCGCCGCGCCAACCAGCAGCTCAACGAGGAGAAGATGAAGTTCCTCATCAACGCTACCCACGACATCCGCTCGCCGCTGACGCTCATCCTCGCTGCCTTGAAGAAGTTGGAGAAGAATGCCGCCGTCGATACCATCGACCACAACGCCAAGCGCATCCTCAATCTTGTCAACCAGATTCTTGACGTGCGCAAGATCGACAAGCAGCAACTGCAGCTCCACTGCCAGCTCACCGACATGGTTGCCTTCACCCAGGGCATCTACAAGATGTTCGAGTTCAATGCCCGTGACCGCAACATCGACTTCACTTTCAACCACGATGCCGACAGCATCGAGGCGTGGGTCGACCATTCTCAGTTCGACAAGGTGATTACCAACCTCCTTTCCAACGCCTTCAAGTATATCTACGACGGAGGTGCTATTGTCATTAACCTCACACATACCGACGAGGATATGCAGCTGCAGGTCATCGACAGCGGTATAGGGCTCGATGGTGATAGTCTGAAGCATATCTTCGACCGCTTCTACCAAGGCAACAACTCGCGCCGCATGCACATCGACGGCACCGGCATCGGGTTGAATCTCTGTAAGATGATTGTCGACATGCACCACGGAACCATCACCGCCCAGAACCGCCCAGACGGTCAGCGCGGTGCAATCTTCACCGTCACCCTGCCCTTGGGCAACAGCCACCTGCTGCCCGAGGAGATCGACACCACACCTGTTGTCAAGAATGTCATATCCGAACAGAGCCCATCCACCGTTCAGCACACCCACGGCTCGCAGAAGCACCGCGTGCTCATTGTCGACGACGATGTAGAAATAGCCCGCTATATACAATCCGAGCTGAGCCACTACTACAAGTTCGGATTATGTCACAACGGCAAGGAGGGCATGAAGGAACTGCTCACTGGCAATGGCTACGACCTTGTCGTCAGCGACGTGATGATGCCCGAGATGGATGGCTTCACCATGCTTCGCCTCATCAAGACCAACATGAACATCTCCCACATTCCTGTTATCATGCTTACCTCGAAAGCCGACGTGGGCAACCGTCTTGAAGGTCTCGAGCGCGGTGCCGACGCTTTCCTCGCCAAGCCATTCGACATGGAAGAGCTGCATCTCACCATTGACAATCTGATTCAGGGACGCCAGCGTCTGAAGGGTAAGTTCACCGGCGCCCAGCAGCAAGCCGACAAGGTGGAACAACCCGAGGTGAAGGGCAACGACGAGCAGCTCATGGAGCGCATCATGAAGGCCATCAACAAGAATCTCAGCGACAGCGACTTCAACGTCGAGATGCTCACGCAGGAGGTAGGCATCAGCCGTGCACAGCTCCACCGCAAGATGAAGGAGCTGACCGGTATCTCGACCAGCGAATTTATCCGTAACATCCGCCTCGAACAGGCTGCCCGCCTGCTCAAGGAACAGAAGATCAACGTCACCCAGGTGGCCTATACCGTAGGCTTCTCTAACCTTGCCCACTTCTCTACCATCTTCCGCAAACACTTCGGTGTGGCTCCTTCGGAGTACGCCGAACAGTAAGCGCGGCCGCATATAGCCTTGATGTCCTCTGTATGTAAGTCGCGTCATTCCATAATCAATACTTTACACCCGTGCTGACAGGGGCTGTTTGGTCGTCAAACAGCCCCTGTCAGCGTATCAAACAGCCCCTGTCAGCATATCAAACAGCCCCTGTCAGCACGTCAAACAGCCCCTGTCAGCATATCAAACAGCCCCTGTCAGCACGTCAGACAAGTGTTTCATGGCCGTTCGTCTCATATCTAATGCAACATAAACAAAACTGTATGAGACATTAGGTAAAGCCTTTCTCGCGCATGGATAGTATCTTTGCATCCGATTAGTCTATTATTATAATTTTATTCATTAACCAAAAACAAATGCTTATGAAAAGATTAACCAAATTGTTATGCACAGCGTTCCTGCTACTTGCGGGGGTTGTGAGTGCAAATGCACAGGACGATATTATCGACCTGACTGCGGACATGTTCTACCAGTGGGACGGCTATGGAGCTGATGCATCAAGCATTGGTGCGGTTACAGTCGATTTCAATGTAGGTAGTGAACTTGGCTCAGGTGCCATGGTCGCTGGTACGAGCACTGTAGAACACCTCATCTATGCAGACCTCACCGGCTGCACCAAGATGATTTTCGAAGGCACAGCTGGAATGCAGTTCCGTGTGCTGATGAACCGTCAGGAGAGCAATAGCGGCCCCCTGGTGGAGAAGAACCCCACTATTGGTGACAACGGTACTGCCGAACTCGACCTTACTGAATTTGACTATGTTCACCTGAACGCCATCAAGACAGGCTGGGGAAGCCCAACAGGCACTATCACCTCCATCAAGCTGGTGAAGCCCTCCGATCCCCTGGCCATTAACAAGGAGCAGTTGAAGCAGGCCCTCAGCCATGCCAAGATGCAGTCGTCATTCGCCAAGACAGAGGACAGCTGGAACGCTCTTCAGAGTGCTATCGAAAGAGGTGAGGCTGCACTGGCTGCTGCCACCGATGCCTCTTCGCTCGACACAGCAAAGGAGGCCGTGCTGGCTGCAGAGGCTGCACTGACTCTCAAAGAGGGTTACACCAACCTCACTGCCGACATGTTCATGACATGGGATGATGCCATCAACCCCACGGCTGGCACTCCAACAGGTTGCGCCTATGATTTGTTTACCCCGAGCGGTCTGCCTTATGGTGATGGCAGCGTGGGCTATCTGAACTTCGCCAACTTGGCTGAGTACAGCAAATTCTATGTTACCTATGCCGCAGGTACTCCTCGTATCATGATGAACCGCGATATGCATGAGGGCCCATATAGCGCTACAGAGGCTGAATCGCATATGATTGAGTTCCCGAAGGGAGGATGGGAAGACAAGTACTTCACCAACGAGAACAATGTCGTTACCGTTGACCTGGCACAGATTCTTGCCGACAAGGGTATTGCTAACCTGAATGCTATCAAGGGTGCCAACTGGGCTAATGTCATCGTTACCGGTCTGTATCTCTATAAGGAGGCTGCTGCCGAGATTACTCCTGCCTATGGCGTTATCTGGGATGCTGCTACAGGTGCTGTGGAGACTGCTGGTGACTACAAGAACATCAAGCTCGACGCTGCCTACTTCAATAACTTTGCACAGGTGGGTGACATTATCCGTGTCAACTTCACCATGCCCGACGCTTCTCGTGGCCCGCTGCGCACTGTTGCCGACGGTCAGATTGCCTTGCTCGACAAGAATGGACAGACCATCGCCGAGGTTTCTGGTATCAAAAACGACGAGAAGCCTTACGAGTTCGTTATCGACGAGGCTATGAAGGCCAAGCTCTACGACGAGTTCGTCTATGTGCGCTACCAGAACATTGAGGTGACCAGCATCGAACTGGTTCAGGGTGCCGTTGCCGAGGAGGTTGTCACCTTCGACTTCAATGCTTCTAACCATGCCGTTTCTGCTACCGGCAGTAATGCTGGTGATATCACTGCTGATGAGATTATCGTCGAGGGTGGTGTTACCATGACTATCACACCGAATGGTTCTGGTACTCCCAACCGTTATTGGGGCACTAACAATGGCCCGCAGATGCGTATGTATGGTGGCACCATGACGCTCGTTGCTCCTGAGGGCAAGGCTATTGTAAAGGTTGAGTATGCAAATGGCAAGTGGGAGACTACTAACACCATCAATGGTGTGGTCGCTGCTGAGGGCCTATGGGAAGGCAACTCGACCAATGTTGTATTGGCTGTTACTAAGAATACGCAGATCAACAAGGTCATCGTCACTCTGGCTGATGCCAATGACGAGACGACGACCTATACCCAGAAGAGCATTGCCAACACTGAGGATACTGCTTACACCGTGGCCGAGGCTATCAATCTGATTGATGCAGGTGAGGCTCTGACCGACGTGGTGTTCGTAAAGGGTATCGTCTCTAAGGTTGACAAGTTCCAGGATGGTGCCATCACCTATTGGATCTCTGACGACGGTACAACTGAGAGCGCTCAGTTCGAGTGCTACAAGGGTAAGGGTATCGACGGTGCCGACTTCACTTCTATCGACGACGTGGAGGTAGGTGCTGCCGTGATCGTTACCGGTACAATGACAAAGTACAATGACATCTATGAGTTCAATGCTGGCAACAAGCTCGTGAAGTACGAGGCTCCCTTCAAGCCCGCAGTGGCCGATGGTACCTATTATATATATAATGTAGCTACGCACAAGTATCTTGCTGCTGGTGCTAACTGGGGTACCCATGCCGCTGTCAACGAGGAAGGTCTGGACTTCGGTGTGGCTCTGGTCGATGGCAAGTATACGCTCGATACTCAGGTGAGCAATGGTGGCAATAATCACTTCCTCAATGGAGAATGGTGCGATGGTGCTGCCTATGGTTGGACGATTGAGAAGGTGGCCGACGATGTGTTGACCATCAGCAACGGCGAGAATTATCTCACCGCTGGCGAGAATGATGTGGTGACGCTTGCTGCCGACGGTACTGCTGCCGCTGCCCAGTGGCAGTTCGTTCCTGCTGCTACCCTCGAGGGTCTGCGCATGGATGCACTGCTTATCTTGATGGGAAATGCCACCGAAGAGGCTCCCGTCGATGCTACCTATCTGATTAAGGCTCCTAAGTTCAACCGCAACGACCTGCGTAACAAGGCATGGACTGAGACACACAGTGGTGGTAATGCAAATATTGGCGGGCCTAGTGCTGACCGCGCTACCTATGGTGTGGAGTTCTGGAACAACACGTTCGACTTCAACCAGACGCTGACCAGCCTGCCCGACGGTATCTATGAGTTCAGCATTGCCGGTTATGGTACCAACGGAACCACTAAGATCTATGCTAACGAGACCGAGGCTGCTTTTGTCAACACCGAGAGTGCTGCTAACTTCGGCGCTGCTCTTGATGCTATCGCTAACGGTAGTTACACTGGCAACACCACCGGTAAGGTGAACGTCATTGGTGGAACGCTGAAGATTGGTATCAAGCGTACCGAGCAGGTGGGTGCCGACTGGACTGTCTTCGACAATGCCCAACTGACCTACTACGGCCCGATCACTGATCCTAATGCTTACAAGGAAGTCTACGAGGAGGCTCTGGCTGCTGCCAAGGATGCTCAGAATAGTGCCGACTATGCTAACGTGACTGGCGAGGAGAAGGCTGCCCTCGACGCAGCTATCCAGCAGTATGGCAATGTCGACGAGACCGATGCCGCTGCCCTTGAGGCTGCCATCAAGGCCCTGACCGAGGCTACCAATGCCTTCAAGGAGGCCAAGGCTGCTTACGACGCACTGGCTGAGGCTCTGTCCAACATCGCCATCGATGCTGAAGCATGGCCATACGCCAGCGCTGAGAAGCAGGGTGCCGTTGAGGATGCTTTGAATAATAGTGCTGCTACCAACGCTGCCGATGCTACCGCTAAGACTGAGGCTCTGGTGAAGGCTTATCGTGCCTACATCGAGTCGAACGCCAAGGCTGAGGGTGTCGAGGGTGCCGGTGATGCTACCGACAAGATCGTGAACCCGAAGGCCGAGGAGGCTATTGCTGAGCCTTGGAGCGTAGTGCTGGGCGAAGGTTCGGGTGGTTCGCTGAACATTCTGAGTAACGAGCCTTGGACTGACAGCGACGGCAACAGTGCCCATAAGTACTTCGACGGTGGTAACTGGGGTGCCAGTGCATGGGATGTGACCCTCGTTCAGGAGGTTACACTGCCTAAGGGCCAGTACCTGCTCACCGCTAAGGGACGTGCTGCTGCCGACGTGACCCTGACCCTGTTCGCAGGCGAGGAGACCAAGCAGATGAAGGCTATCGGCAACGCCGGCGGCGACTTTGGCCGTGGCTGGAACGATGCTTGGGTGCTCTTCAATGTAACCACCGATGAGCCCAGCACCGTGAAGATTGGTGTGCAGGGTGTCACCGCTGCCCAGTACAACTGGATGTCGTTCTCCGACTTCCGTCTCACATGTCTCTCTGGTGAGCTCACCGGCATTGAGACCATTGTCAACAAGACCGACGCTGTCGAGGGTATCTATAACCTGAACGGCCAGAAGGTGATGAAGGCTCAGAAGGGTCTCTACATTATCAATGGCAAGAAGGTGTTCGTGAAGTAATCCCTCTTCCTCTTTAAGGACGTAACGTTTACGTCCAACCATCTGGCACCCGGCGCCTATATGGCATCGGGTGCCTTTTTTCTATTTGTGCGTGTAATAATCGTTTGTGAAAACGTTTTTACGAAAACGAAATACTATGATACAAAAGATAAAAAGTAATTCGTAGAACTGCCATAACTTTGCAGCGGAATTTGAAATGAATTGTAATTACATACTTTTTTATTAACTAAAAACAAAACATTTATGAGAAAAACTTACCAAATGTTTCTTGCACTGCTGCTCATGGCTGTGGGTGCAATGAATGTAAGTGCCGAGGAAATCTCTCTGCAAGAGGTTCCCTTCTGCACATGGGACGGCTGGACCTTAGATGCTTCGAGCACTGGCGAGGCCGAATGTGCTTGGGTCGTCGGTGAGGCTTCAGGACTGCCTTATGGCGATTCCAACGTGATTAACTATGCCGACCTGACCAACTGCACGAAGCTCACGGTTATTGTGACTGATGGAACTCCGCGTTTCCTCTTCAACCGCGATGTGGACGAAGGACAGTGGAATGAGAACGAATCTGAATCGCATCTGATTGACAACACGAGGGGCGGTTGGAGTTCCAAGTATTTTACAAGCCAGGCTGGTGAGGAAGAAGGCGAGACCGTCTATATCGTTGACCTGAAGCAGATGGTCAAGGACAAGGGTTATGCCCACCTGCACGCCATCAAGGGTGCCAACTGGGCCGAAGTGACCGTTCTTAGCATGACCGTTGAGACCACCGGTAAGAAGAAGACCGTGGGCTGGATCGACCTGATCAACAACGGCAGCATGGAAGGCGACGACGTCAGCTCGTTTGCAGTGGCTGAGGACGCCGTCAACGTGCAGGGCGTGCAGGAGGCCACCATTCAGGACGGTGTGGGTGTCAACGGTTCGCGTGCACTCGTGGTCAACAGCTTGGCCGGAGCAACAGAGGACTGGGCCACACAGCTCTTCGTGAAGCTCGGACAGACACTTCTGGAGGGCACCAAGTGGCGCTTCAGCATGGATGTGAAGGCCGACCATGGTGTCGACGGCATCGGCTCGGGCAGCCACGGTGCTCCGCGTGATTATCTGGGCGGTGGCATCATTCCCGCATTCAACGTCACCGAGGACTGGACCACAGTGACAGCCGAGGGAACCATCGCAGCCGACCTGGCCGACAAACTGGCCAGCATCGCCTTCGACCTGAACAAGGACCGCGAGACGGCCAACACCTTCTACTTCGACAACATCAAGTTCGAGGTCTACAAGGCAGGAACCTCTGCCATGTTCAGCAACGACGTGGTGCTGCTCGACTTCGGTTTCGACACCAACCTTCCCGAGCTGGTGAAGCAGAGTGGTGCACGCCGTCTGTTCTTCGAAGGTTGCGCTACCGTGAAGGCCAATGGAGCCGAGAAGAAAATTGCTTCTATCGAGGGCCTCGACGACGGTCGTTTCTACATCTTCCTCGAGGATGCTCTGAATGCTAATGCACAGGTCGAGGTGACCTTTACCAACAGCATTGGTCTGATCTACACCTCTGGTGCTAACCAGGGTACTGCAGTGGCCAACTTCTCTGGCATTGCAGACTATGACGAGAGCATTGAGGAAAACGAGGGCTATCCCTATTCTTATGTTACTCCTACGGTGATGGTTGCTGATCCTGAGGACGGTTCGTTCAACCTGCCTAACAACGTCAACTTCACGATTACTTTCGATAAGGTCGTTGACTGCGCTGCCCTCGTGGCTACTGCCAACGGTGCTGCCATGACCGTAAGCCCCGCTTCTGGCTTTGCCAAGGAGGTGACTCTCTCCGCTGGTTCTCTGTCCGACGGTGAGTGCACTGTCAAGGTGACGAAGATCTATCCTGAGACGCGTCTCGACGATTCTATCTTTGGCGAGTACGAGTTCACCGTGAGCATCGGTGAGACCGTCAACGACCCGAACGACCAGCCTAAGGACCTGATTCCTGCTGAGTACTTTGCTAATTGTGCTGCTGGTAACATTCCTGAAGGCTTCTTCGTGAAGTTCGGTGAGGAAGAACGTCCTGGTGGTACAAGCTACGGCGGTGGTTCGCGTATGTTCGACTTCGCTGCTGGTGGCGACTTCACCAAGGGTCTCTACTTCCGTGAGGGCTATGTAGAGTATGGTACTACTCCTGGTTACGAATTGGCTCTCGAGGCTGGCAAGAAGTACACCATCTCGTTCAACAGCGCTATGTGGAAGAGCAGTGGTACTACGCTCGACCTGAAGGTGCTGGACGAGGGCGAGGAGGAAAAGTTCTCTCAGACTATCAACAACACTCCTGACGTAAATGGTAACCAGGGTGCCGTAAGCGGTTCTACGAAGTCTTCTATCAGCTTTATTCCCGAAACCAGTGGTAATTATATCGTACGTTGGGTGGCCGACGGTTGGAAAGAGGTTCTTCTTGCCAACGTGGCTATGAAGTACATGCCTAACAAAGCAGGTATTGAGTATATTATGATGCTTGACGAGGCACTGGCTGCTGCCAAGGCTGCTCTCGAAGGCAACAGCGATGAGCGCTATCTGGGTCAGGCTTACGACAACCTGAACAGCACTATCGCTAAGTATGATGGCGCTAAGTTCACTTCGCCTTCGGCCTACAACAACGCCGTGGCTGAGCTGAATGCTGCCGTCGAGGCTCTGGGTACACACCGTGCTAACTGCGATTCTTATGACACGCAGATTAAGAAGGCCATCGACGTGGTGCGCCAGAACGCTTCTAACAAGTTTGCAAAGACTGCACTCTATCAGCAGCTTGTGAGCATTGTCGGCAAGTACAACGGTACTTCTGAGTGGGAGAACATTGGCGATGAGGAGAACGAGCAGTGGCAGCTGAACTATAGCTTCGACTTGCTGAAGGACGATGCACAGCTATCCACAGCTATCGAGGAACTGAAGGATATTGCCAACACTACCAGCCTGCTCTTCACTGAGGGCGTCTCGGCTCCCGAGGATGCCAATGGTGGCAAGGGTACTGGTGTGGCCGTGCTCATTGAGCGTCTGCGCCTTGGTGCTGAGGACCTGACGGCCCTTGGTGGTGACGACGATCCTCTTATCGAGGTTGCTAAGAATGCCCTTACCGACGAGGATATCTACGCTGATGCTCTGAAGACCGCTATCAAGCAGCATCTCTACAGCCAGCTGGCTCAGGGCGCTAACCTGTTCGAGCCTGTTGTCGACGAGGAGACCTTAGAGGAAACTACTCCTACTTACGACATGACCGTGTTCGTGAAGAACCCGAACACCTATAAGCTGAGCGACGGCGTTGACTTCACTGATGAGTCTGTACCCGGATGGACTACTCCCGACGGTTACAACCGTCCTGGTCTGACTCCTGGCTGGGGTGCTTGGAAGGGTAACTCTGAGATTGCCCAGGATGCCATGTTCCAGACTTGGGGCAGCAGCTACCGCGTTGAGCAGACTATCTATGACCTGCCCGCAGGTGTCTACTCTGTCAGATTCGCATTTGGTGAGCGTAACAATGGCGATGATGGTGTCTTCGCTGACAGCTATGCTTACGTCGTTACATCCGACTTCAATGAGACTCAGAGCCCCTACAGAGGCGATAGCGAAAAGGGTGAGGAAATGTATATCCCCGGCATCGGCCAGGCATTCCCCTTCGCTGGTAACGACAACCAGGCTGCTGTGATTGATGATATCGAGGTGACCGACGGTGAACTGACCATCGGTGTCAACGCAGGTCCCAGCTCGCACACCTTCTTCAACGAGGTTCGCATCGTGCTCACCGCTCCTGCTGCCGGCTTCGACTATGCCAAGGCTGCTCAGGACGGCATCGAGACACTCGAAGCTACGCCTAATAAGGTTCGCACCATCGAGCTCTTCGACCTCAACGGTCGTCGCATCTCGCAGGCCCGTCAGGGTGTGGTTCTCATGAAGAAGACCATGACCGACGGCACCGTAAGCACCGAGAAGGTGGTGAAGAAGTAATAATTATCGGTGTAGGCTCCAGCCTGCAACGATGAAACATCATCAAAACAAATCGAGACGTAGCCTTTAGCTGCGTCTCGATTGTTTTTGCTACCTTTGCACCACTTATAGGCCTCATTAGCCCTATTAGCCCCATTGGCCCCATTGGCCCTATTGGCCTCATTGGCCCCATTAGTCCCATTGGCCTTATTAGCCCCATTGGCCTCATTTGCCCTATTATCAAAACCCCAATAATTATGAAACGTTTACTACTAAGTGTATCATTGATGATTTCTTGCCTGTCAAGTAGTTTTGCGCAAGCTATTCACAACCCGATGCTTTGGGCCGATGTGCCCGATCCAGACGTCATCCGCGTGGACGATACCTTTTATCTTGTCTCCACGACCATGCACCTCATGCCCGGTGCTCCCGTCATGGCTTCGGAGGACCTGAAGAACTGGGAGACCGTAGGCTACATCTTCGACCGCCTGACCGACTCGCCGAAGTACGACCTCAGTTTCTCCCTGCCGCTCGACCAGCAGAAGGGCGAGGGTGTGGGTACAGTCTATGGCCGCGGCCAGTGGGCTACGTCGCTAAAGTATCACGACGGAAAGTTCTGGGCGCTCTTGGCTCCTAACGAGGCCGGTGCGATGGGCGACACCTATATCTTCACCGCTCCGAAAGCCGAAGGACCGTGGACCATCCACTCGCGTCTGCGCCACTTCCACGATGCCACGCTGTTCTTCGATGACGACGGAACGCCCTACGTGTTCTTCGGCACAGGCGAGATGTGCCAGCTCAGTCGCGACCTGAAGAGTGTCGTCGAAGGTAGCCTGCGTCACTACTTCCAGCGTGAGGAAGACGAGCGCGGACTGCTCGAGGGTACTCGCGTCATCAAGCACAACGGCACCTATTATGCCCTGCTCATCAGCCACGTCTTTGCTCCCGGCCGTCATCGCCGTGAGGTGTGCTACCGCACGAAGGACCTGAATGGTACGTGGGAGAAGAACACTATCTTGGAAAGCGACTTCGGTGGCTTCAGCTATCTGGCGCAGGGTACTATCGTCGACACCGAGGAGGGCGACTGGTACGGCATCATGTTCCAGGACCGTGGTGGTGTGGGCCGTGTGCTCACGCTCTCGCCCGTGCGATGGATTGACGGTTGGCCTATGCTCGGTGACGAGAATGGCAAGGTGCCCGAGACCGTGCGTCCCTACAAGAGCGGCATGGCTCAGAAGACCATCGTCTGTCCCGACGACTTTTCTTCGTCGAAACTTGGCCTGCACTGGCAGTGGAACCACAACCCCGTAGACAATGCCTGGAGTCTTACCGAGCGTCCGGGCTTCCTGCGCCTGAAGACCAGTCGTGTGGTGCCCAACCTCTATCTGGCACCGAATACACTGACGCAGCGCATGGAAGGACCGACGTGCAGTGGTATCATCTGCATCGACTACTCCCACATGAAGGATGGCGACTGCGCCGGTTTCTCGGCCTTTAACGGAGACTCGGGCGTGCTCACCTTGAAACGCGTCGGGAAGAATATGTTTCTTGAGATGAGCGAGCAGTCGGTGCAGCTGACCGAACGCGAGAAGGCTGTGACCAAGGTCGAGGATAAGATGGTCAAGGGTATTGCCATCACCCTGCTCTATCCAAAGGCCAAGTCCATTTGGTTGCGCATCGACGGCGACTTCCAGCCCGGCCATAACGATGCTGCTAACTTCTATTACAGCATGGACGGCGAGAAGTGGGAACAGATAGGAACGGAGAACTATCGCATGCGCTTCGACTACCGTCGTTTCTTCATGGGTTCGAAGTTCGCCATCTTTAACTATGCAACGAAGAAGACGGGCGGCTACATCGACGTCGACCGCTTCGACTATTCTGTGAATAGATGAAAAAGAAAAGAAGAACGCTTACACTGTTCGTCCTTGTGCTACTCACATTGGTAGCACAGCGGTCGATGGCACATACGGTGCTCACTGTGAGCGAGACAAAGAGTGGCTTCGCGCTCTATGACAAGGGTAAGGTGGCCACGATATACGTGGATGCGGGCGAACCGGTTGCCGTAAGGAAGGCGGTAAGCTTGTTTGCTGACGATGTGGAGCGTGTGACGGGCTTGCGGCCAATGCTGACATCGAAGGAAACAGAGGCCCAAGTAATCATTGGAACACTGGGATGTGACTTTGTTGACCGCCTCGTGAAGTGTGGAAAGATTGACGTGTCGGCCATCAGTGGCGGATGGGAGCAGTTTCTAATCAAGACCGACGGCAACCAGCTCTTTGTGGTGGGCAGTGACCGCCGTGGAACGGCCTATGGGCTCTTCACGCTATCCGAGAAGATGGGTGTGTCGCCTTGGTATTGGTGGGCCGATGTTCCCGTAGAACGACGCAGTAGCTTATATGTCACTGCCGATTATGTCTCAAAGTCGCCCAGCGTGAAATACAGGGGCATCTTCATCAACGACGAGGATTGGGGATTGAAGCCGTGGGCCGCTACGAACTATGAAAAGGATCTGGGCGACATCGGTCCACGAACCTATGCCCGCGTTTGTGAACTGCTGTTGCGCTTGAAGGCTAACATGCTGGCTCCGGCCATGCATTCGTGTACAGGCGCCTTCTACTCTCATCCAGACAGCAAGGTGGTTTGTGATTCATTCGGCATTATCGTCACTACTTCGCATTGTGAGCCGCTGTTGCTGAACAATGCCGCCGAGAGTGAGTGGAAACAGGAACGCGATGGCGACTGGAACTATAAGACCAACCGCGAGACTATCGTGAAGAAATGGGACGAACGTCTGGCCGAAGCCTCGCAATATGAGAATATCTACACTGTGGCCATGCGTGGTGTGCATGATGCCGGACTGCGCGGCAACCTGCCTATGGCCGAGCGTGTGCCGCTCATTGATACCGTTATCCACGACCAGCGTCAGTTGCTCCAGCGACATATAGGACGTAAGGCGACAGAGATTCCGCAGATCTTCGTGCCCTACAAGGAGACGATGGACATCTACGAGAACGGCCTGCGCGTACCCGATGACATCACGTTAGTCTGGGTCGATGATAACTATGGTTATCTGAAGCGCGTTTCCAATCCCGAGGAGCAACAGCGGTCGGGTAGGGGAGGAGTCTACTATCATCTCTCCTACCTCGGTGCGCCTCACGACTATCTGTGGCTCAACACCACGCCGCCCGTGCTGATGTACGAGGAGTTGAAGAAAGCCTACGACACGGGTGCCGACCGCTATTGGCTGCTCAACGTTGGCGACATTAAGCCTATGGAGCTGGGCATACAAACGTTTATGGACATGGCATGGAACATTCATGCTTTCGACATCGAGAGCGCGAACCGTCATCAGGCAGCGATGCTCGCCAGTCTCTTCGGCAAGGAGCACGAGCAGACGTTCGTGTCGGTGCTCAACGATTACTACCGCTTAGCATGGAGCCGCAAGCCGGAATTCATGGGCTTTGAGTATGAATGGGACGACAATGAGCACACGGGACTGAAGCCTACCGACTTCTCGTTCCAGAACTACGGCGACGCGCAACAACGCCTGGCCGACTATCAGCGGCTGAGCGATGCCGTTGAGTCATTGTCTGCAAGTGTTCGCGGCGATGGGCGCCCGTGGGCATCAGATGCTTTTTATCAGTTGTTGCAATTCTCCGTCCAAGGCGCTTGTCAGATGAACCGTAAGTTCCTTATGGCACAGCTGAATCAGGAACTTGCAGCACAGGGACGTTTCGCTGAGGCAAACTGGGCAGCACGTCAAATGGAACAAGCCTATGACAGTATTGATGCCCTGAGCCGCCGCTATAACGAGCTTCTTGGAGGCAAGTGGCACGGTATGATGGCCCTGTCAACAGGCTTCACCAACACTACGTTGTATTATAAGAAGCCGGAAGTGAGGCGATTTGACGGCATCAACGAGCAACCTGTTGACCTCACGCCCAAACATGAATCATTGCAAGGTTGCTATGTGCTCAACCTCTCCAACTACGTCAGTAAGAGCAGCGACGCACGTCTTGTCAGTGGCATAGGCTATGACTGGCAGGTGATGCAGCTTGGGCAGGCGACCTATTCTTTTCCCGCTGTCGACCGCGACACTGTTGAGGTGACGGTCTACACCGTTCCCTTCTGGCCTCTCTATGCAGGCAAGAGCAATGCTGTTGCCATTGCTGTGGATGACGCTCAGCAGCAGGTGTTCGAGAATAAGTTTGCGGAGTACTCTCGCACATGGAAGGATCAGGTGATGCGTAACGGTGCTGTCTGCCGCCTGCGTTTTGCCGTTGACAAGTCCAAGACTTCCCACACCATCAGCTTCACTGCCAGGGATTCCGGTCAGATGCTACAACGCGTCATCATTGACTGGGGCGGCCTTAAGCCTACTTACGTTGGGCCGGTACCGCTTTAAGCTGTCTCTGTAAACACATCTGCCGCATCGTCGCGCATCCAGTCCCGTTAAAGGTCTGTGATGCCCGATGGTGCGGCAGATTTTTTTTATGCTGTCGATAATCCTTCAGCAACTACTTGGGTTGTTTGCCGATGTAGGCCAGAATGCCACCGTCGACATAGAGCACGTGGCCGTTGACAGCATCCGAGGCGTGTGAAGCCAGGAACACGGCGGGGCCACCTAACTCCGACGGATCGAGCCAGCGGCCTGCGGGTGTCTTGGCGCAGATGAATGAATCGAACGGATGACGGCTACCGTCTGGCTGACGCTCACGCAGAGGAGCGGTCTGAGGCGTAGCAATGTAGCCCGGGCCGATGCCGTTACACTGGATGTTGTACTCGCCGTACTCGGAGCAGATGTTACGGGTGAGCATCTTCAGGCCACCCTTGGCAGCTGCGTAGGCGCTGACGGTCTCGCGACCTAGCTCAGACATCATCGAGCAGATGTTGATGATCTTACCCTCCTTGCGCTCCATCATCTCAGGGATGACGGCTGAAGAGCAGATGAACGGACCTACGAGGTCGATGTCGATGACCTGCTGGAACTCGGCGCGCTTCATCTCGTGCATGGGGATGCGCTTGATGATACCGGCGTTGTTGACGAGGATGTCAATCTGACCTACCTCAGCGTGAATCTTCTCCACGAGAGCCTTCACGGCATTCTCGTCGGTGACGTCACAGACGTAGCCCTTTACGTTCTCGATGCCGGCCTCCTTGTAGTTGGCCAGACCGCGCTCCAACGCAGCCTCGTTGATGTCGTTGAAGATGATGTTTTTAATACCTGCCCCAACGAATGCCTTTGCAATGTTGAAGCCAATGCCGTAAGATGCACCGGTAATCCAGGCGTTCTTACCCTCTAATGAAAACATGTTTGCCATTGTGAATTTGTTTTTATAGGAGTTCAGGAATACGGTATGTTTTGGGGAGTGTAGGAGTGATAGGAGTAATAGGAGTGTAGACGATTGTCTTGCATTTCTATTGGCTTCCATCTGTTCCCTATCCTTATTATCTAACTGATACCCTTTGCTCCAAGTTATTGAATACCATTGTTGTTAATAATTCCGTTACTATAGGCAGTCAGTAATCTGCCAGTTTCTTCAGCACAATTGTGAAGTGAAGTATATTCATCTTCATCAATATATGATAAGTCCTTTGAAAGGATGATATAGTTTTCACATTCTGCCAAACTTCCTTCTGCGATATTGAAAAACCTCAATTTGTCGGCTTTGCTAATTTTCTTGTAGCCTTCGGCTATGTTTGCTCCAATAGAGACCGCTGCTCTACGAAATTGCGAGACCAGACCGTAGCGTTCATCCTCAGGATAGTGTTTCGTGACCCAGTAAACCATTCGTGTGAAGTAATGAGCCTTTTGCCATGCAACAATTCTCTCAAATGAAAAAGCTTCCATTGTTCTTAACCCTTCATATTTAGTCTATTGTCTACACTCCTGAACTTCTACTCTCCTACTCTCCTGCACTCCTGCACTCCTACTCTCCTACTTCAAATCTACTATCTCCCAGAAATCCTGATCCCCATAGTCCAGATTCTCACCTCCCATTCCCCAGATGAACGTATAATTATGTGTTGCGGCAGCGCTATGGATGCTCCATTCGGGTGAGAGTACGGCCTGTTCGCCCCGCATCCAGATGTGGCGGGTCTCCTGAGGCTCGCCCATGAAGTGGCAGACGGCTTGTTCGTCGGGCAGCTCGAAATAGAAGTAGGCCTCCATGCGGCGCGAGTGAGTGTGGGCAGGCATGGTGTTCCATACCGAGCCGGGTGCCAGCTCGGTCATGCCCATCTGCAGCTGGCAGGTGGGCAGTACCTGATTGACGAGCATCTTGTTGATGTTGCGCTCGTTCGACATCTCCAGACTGCCCATGTGGGCTACTACAGCATCTTGCTTCGTCACCTTGCGGCAGGGGTAGGCGCAGTGGGCAGTGGTACTGTTGAAGTAGAACTTGGCAGGGTGCTGAAGGGCACAGCTGGCAAAGCGCACCTCGCGGTCGCCCCTACCTATATATAATGCCTCCTTGTACCCCAGCTCGAAAACCTCGTCGCCCACGTAGACGATGCCGGAACTGCCTATGTTATAGATGCCCACCTCGCGACGCGTAGTGAAGAAGGGAGCCTTCAGTGGTTCGATGGCTTCGAGGACGATGGTCTCAGTCACGGGCATGGCTCCACCCACGACCATGCGGTCGTACATGGAGTAGACCATGTTGACCTCATCAGGTACAAATAACTTCTCTATAAGGAAGTCGCGGCGCAGCCGGGCTGTGTCGTAGTGACGGGCATCTTCTGGATGTGCAGCATAGCGCAGCTCAAAGTGTGTCTTCATTGTCTGTTTCGATTAGTTTGCTGCAAAGATACAAATTATTTTTGAAACTGCATAATAATCTTCAAAAATCCAACGAAAAATACTTGATTGACCCTTCTTCGAGGCATTCGGACAAGGTGTCCGAAGTATGCGTACGACAATTACGGAGTGCTCGTACTGCGTGAACGGCATATCCGTTCAGGCAGTACGAGCACTTCATTTCGGCAGTACGGATGCTGAGGCTTTCCGCTCCTTTAGTAGCTGGAACGATTGGCCGTGTGGCGCCGTTTTCTTTATTTCTTCCAGAGCTTCGTCATGTCCTCCAGCGTCTTACCCTTGGTTTCGGGAACGAGGCGCCAGACGAAGATGGCAGCAATCACGCAGATAATGCCATAGAGGCCATAGGTGAACCAGTGGCCAAAGTCGTCGCCCTCGGTGAGGTGCATGTTGAACATGGGCACGAAGGTCGAGCTGACGATGAAGTTGAATATCCACTGGAAAGCCACGGCGATGGCTACGGCACCGCCACGGATGGTGTTGGGGAAAATCTCGGCAATGAGCACCCACGTGATGGGACCCCACGAGAACATGAACGAGGCCGAGTAGAGCAGCAACGAAGCAGCGGTTAACAGTGCAAGGCTATCGTTGCCGAAGGTCACAGCCACACCGAAGGCTCCGAGTGCCATACCCAGCGAACCTGAGATGAGCAGCGGCTTGCGTCCCCATTTCTCAACCGTGAACACGGCCACGAGTGTGAACGAGATGTTGATGATACCCATGAATACCGTCAGCATCATCGGGTCGTCCATGCCCATGTCGCCGAAGATGCGCGGAGCGTAGTAGAGCACTGCGTTGATGCCTACAGCCTGTTGGAACACGCTGAGCATGATACCTACGAAGATGCACAGGGCACCGTAGGTCAACAGCTTCTCGGTCTTCACTACCATCGTGTCCTTGATGTCCTGTAAGATGACAGCGGCCTTGGTGCTACCGTTGATCTTCGACAGGATACCGAGTGCCTTCTGGTCCTGACCGATGCTGACGAGGTAGCGCGGCGTCTCAGGCACGAAGCAGATGAGCAGGGCAAAGAGTCCTGCAGGCACAGCCTCGCTACCGAACATATAGCGCCAACCGGTCGTCACCGTCCATTGTGCAGCGGGGTTGATGGCAGCCAGTCCCTTGCCCATCTCCTCTACCAGCGGCTGGATGTGGTCGCCGAGGATGAAGAAGTTGACGAAATAGACCACCAGCTGACCAAAGATGATGGCGAACTGGTTCCACGAGACGAGCATACCTCTTATATTAGAGGGTGCCACCTCACCGATGTACATGGGACAGATGGCCGAGGCCAGACCCACGCCGATGCCTCCGATGACGCGGTAGATGTTGAACATGATGAGCAGCGAGTAGGTGGGCTGGCCATATTCGAAGAACATGAACTCAGGGTCCATCGAGCCTAATGCCGAGATGAAGAACAGCAGGCCGGCAATGATGAGTGACTTCTTACGACCCAGGTTCGTGGCCAGGAATCCGGAGAGCGCCGAGCCGATGATACAGCCGATGAGTGCGCTGGCCGACGTAAAGCCGTGCCAGCCGTCGGTATAGGCAAAGTCCTTGGCCTCCATGAAAAATGCCTGCAGGCCTTTCTCGGCTCCGGAGATTACTGCGGTGTCGTAGCCGAAGAGTAGTCCTCCGAGCACGGCCACCATGACAATACTGATGAGGTAGCTTTTGCTACCGTTTTCTGTTTGGTTCATAGTTATTGTGTTTTTTTTATGTTGTTTTTTATTAAGGTTATGGTAAAACTTCAGCCCAGCGTGATATTCTCGACTTCTACCGGCTCATGCAGGAACAGCTGTGCCTGCTCCTTGAAGCGTTCAGTGCTCTCGGTGGTCAGGTAGTGTGCCTGTCCGCCCTTGGAGCATTTCTGTTCGATCTCCGGGTGGCGGTCGAAGTAGTTTTTGAGTGATTCGGCGACATATTCGCCTTGTGGTACGATGCGCACGCCGGGATTGATATATTTCAGTATCTTCGGCATGAGCAACGGATAGTGGGTACAGCCCAGAATGACGGCATCAATCTCTGGGTCAAGTCGCATCAGCTGGTCTATGCGCTTTTTCACAAAGTAGTCGGCACCAGGCGAGTCGGCTTCGTTATATTCGACCAGAGGTACCCAGAACGGACAGGCCACGCCGCTGACCGTGATGTCGGGAAACAGCTTCTTGATTTCCATGTTGTAGCTCATGCTCTTAATGGTTCCCTCGGTAGCCAGTATGCCGACGTGGCGTGTCTTCGTGAGCGAACCGATGATCTCGGCCGTAGGACGTATGACGCCCAGTACGCGTCGTTTCGGGTCAATACGCGGCAAGTCGTTCTGTTGAATGGAGCGCAGTGCCTTAGCCGAGGCGGTGTTACATCCCAGAATGACGAGATGGCATCCCATGTCGAAGAGCTTGACAACGGCTTGCCGTGTAAACTCGTAGACCACATCGAATGAGCGGGGCCCGTAGGGGGCGCGCGCATTGTCGCCCAAATACAGATAGTCGTATTCGGGAAGCAGCTGGCGTATGCCATGCAGGATGGTCAGTCCGCCATAGCCGCTGTCGAAGATGCCGATGGGCCCTGTTTCTGTATTCACTGTCCTCTCAGTTTCTCTATGACTTCCTGTTGGATGTCTAAGCTAAATTCCGATGCGATGAATGGACAGGCATTACTGTCAGTATTGACGATAAGTGCCAGACCGTGTTTCTTTGCAATGTTGGCAAGCACTTGCTGTAGCTTCTGGCGAAGGGGAGCAAGGGTCTCTTCTTCGAACTGCCGCAGCTCTTTCAGTCCCTGCTGCTTGAACTCGACGTTCTTCTGCATGAGGTCCTTCAGCTCGTTCTGCCGTTTCAGCATAATGGTGCGGGGGAAGTCACGCTGACCGTCGAGGAAGTCTTCGTATTTCTGGTTGAACTCGTCCTCGACGCGCTTCAGCTCCTCATTATATGCCTGGCGCATCTCCTGTATCTGTCCTTGTGCTATGGCATACTGGGGCATGCTGACGAGTGCCGAGTCATAGCTCAGGTAGCCGATGTAGAGATGAGGCCCGAGATTTGAGGCTTGAGAAGTTGGGTTAGCAACCTCTGCCGGTTCTGTCTGTGCATGAATGCTCAGCCCTCCCAACAATAATATCACGAAAGAAAGGATAGTTGTTCTCATAATTCTCATAAATCTCAAACCTCAATCCTCAATCCTACTTAATGCCCAACTTAGCCTTTACTTGTGCCGTAACGTCGGTAGAGAGCGTAGTGTTGATGAAGGGGATGGCGTTGGTCTCCATGATGTAGACATAGCCGCCGGCATTGCCCACGGCCTTGATGGCATCCATCACCTTGTTCTGTATGGGAGTAAGCTCGTCGTTGTAAGCCTTCTGCAGGGCCTGTGCATTGTCCTGACGGGCTTGGGTGATCTTTTGCTCCATATCCTGAATCTCCTGGATCTTGCGCTGTTTCATGTTGTCGGGCATGGTAGCCTCGTCCTTCTGGAAATCTTCTACTTTTTTCTGATATTCGGCAATCATGGCTTTCTCGTCGGCGTCATACTGCTTCTGCAGTGCCTCGATCTTGGTGCGCATCTGTGCGGCCTCGGGCATGGCCTGCATGACTTCCTGTGAGTTGATGTGTCCGAACTTTGCTTGTGCGAATGCTGCCATGGGGGCGAGCATCATCAGTGCTAAAATAAACTTTTTCATTGTCTGTTGGTTTTTATTGTTTTTCAATTCTTTATTTTTTTAATTCTTCTTTAATTCTTCAATTGGCGTAGCCCAGTTTCTGTAGCACCTCGTTTGAGATGTCAATTTTCGGTGAACCGAAGATGATGCCTGCATCGCTGGCACGGTCGAGCACGAGCTGGTAGCCTCGTAGGTCGGCAATATCCTTCACGGCATTGTAGACCTCTTCTTGGATGGGGTTCATCAGTGCGGTACGCTTCTTGAACAGTTCACCCTCGGGACCGAAGTACTTACGCTTCAGCTCACTGGCCTGCTTCTCTTTTTCCATGATGGCATCCTGCTTGGCTTTCTTCTGTTCTGCCGAGAGGAACACCACTTCGTTCTGATAATTCTTGTAGAGGGTCTGTGCCTCGGTGTTCAGGGCGTCGACCTCAGCCTGCCACTTCTTCGATACCTGCGTAAGTTGCTCGTTGGCGCGTTCGTATGCGGGTATGTTCTTGAAGATGTAGTCCATGTCAATCAGCGCAAACTTCTGGGCGTGAGCCCCTGTGATGCAACAAATCGTCATTACAGCACAAATAATAGCTTTTCTAATCATAATTTCAATTTTCAATGGTCAATTATCAATTACTTAGAACTCCTGTCCGAGCACGAAGTGGAACTGGCTACCGCCAATCTTTTCGCTCGACGTGCCCTTGTAGACCTTGTCGAAACCGTAGGCCCAGTCGATACCCATCAGACCTACCATCGGCAGGAAGATGCGCACACCCACGCCAGCCGATCGTTTCAGGTCAAAGGGATTGAATTTCTTCGTGTCGCTCCAGGCGTTACCCGCCTCGGCAAAAGTCAGTCCGTAGATGGTCGTATTGCCGAGCATGAAGGGATAGCGCAGTTCTAATGAGAAACGGTCGTAGGCGCGTCCTTCTTGTCCGTAGGGCGTAAGCGAACCATTGTCGTAGCCGCGCAGGCCGATGGTCTCCTCGGCATAGCTTGTCGAGTATCCGCTCATGCCGTCGCCACCCATATAAAACGTCTCGAAAGGCGATTTCTTATAGATGTTGTAGTGGCCTAAGAGGCCCAGCTCTACACGTGTCATCAGCACGAAGCACTTTTGGCCACCTGTGAGCGCTGTGTAGGTGCGGCTCTTGAACTTCCACTTGTGGTATTCAATCCAGCGGTATTTCTCCTGCTGCTCGTCGTTGTAGGTAGCGCTGGTATAGTCGGTGGCCAGCGTGCTGTAGTCCTTACCGTCGAAGGCCGACCATGGTGGTGTGACGGTAACCGAGAGCGAGAATTCCGAACCAGTGCGTGGGAACAGCGGATTGTCGGTCGATGTGCGTGTCAGTGCGACGCTTAGGTTCAGGTTGTTACAGTTACCGTTCGAAATCATGAAGTAGCGCCAGTCCTTCAGCATGTAGCGCTGGTAGGCAAGCGTTGCCGAGAGCTGGAAATAGTCGTCGGGCCAGCGCAGGCGCTTGCCCCATCCGAGCGAGAATCCCAGCATCTTCAGGTATTTGTCGTCGTCGTAGTAGCTCTCGTAGTTATTGTAATAGTGGTTGTTGTAGGAACCGTAGCCCGAGTAGTAGCTGTTGAGCGAGTTCATCCACGACGAGTTGTAGTAAGTGCTCGACACGTCGCTCTGTTTCATGTAGAAAGCGCCTACGTTCAGCGCGTTGGGTCGCTTGCCGCCAAACCATCCTGTGGAGTAGCTGGCATTGTAGGAGCTGTAGTACTGACCGTTGGTCTGGAAGTTCAGTCCAATCTGCTCACCGTCGCCGGCAGGCAGGAATCCGCGGTGCAGTTTGTTCTTGCCGAGAAGGTTGCGCATGGAGAAGTTGTTGAACTTGATACCCACGCGTCCGATGATGCCCGTTTGTCCCCATCCGAGCGAGAGTTCAAGCTGGTCGTTCGACTTCTGCTCCAGCATCCAGTCGATGTTCACGGTGCCGTCTTCATAGTTAGGTTTCACCTCGGGGCGCACGGTTTCGGCCTCGAAATAACCCATCGACGCAATCTCGCGTGCCGAGCGCATGAGTGCCTCCTTCGAGAACAGGTCGCCAGGCTTGGTACGCAACTCGCGTCGCACCACCTCCTCGTAGAGCCGGTCGTTGCCGTAGATGTTCACCTTGCTCAGGTGAGCCTGCGGACCTTCAGTGATGCGCACCTCAAGGTCGATAGAGTCGCCTACGATGTTGATTTCCACGGGGTCGATGCTCGAGAACACGTAGCCGTTGTTATAGTACCAGTTGCCCACGGCATCATCGTCCTCGTTGAGTCGCTTGCCCAAGAGTTTCTGGTTGTACACGTCGCCCTCCTTCATGTTGAGCACGCGGTTCAGGTAGTCAGTGGTCACCTGTGTGTTACCCACCCAGTTCACGTTGCGCAGGTAGTAGCGCTGGCCTTCCTCAAGATGCACCAGCACGTTCACATGCTTCTCGTCGTGGTTCCATATCGAGTCTTCAATGATGGTCATATCGCGGAAGCCCAGCTCGTTGTATTTGTCGATGAGCGCCTCCTTGGCTTCGGCATATCGCTCGGGTGTGAACTTCTTTGCTTTCAAGAATGTGCTCAGCTTGCCGGCCTCATGGATCTTGCCGAAGGCTCCTTTCTTGAACAGTCCGCCTTTCAGCACGTTGTCGGTCAGCTGGCTGTTGCCTTCGAAGATGATGTGTCGTACTTTCATCTTCGACTTCTTGTCGATGTCGACATCGAGTATGACGCTGTTCTTCGAGGCCACGTCGTCGCGTTGGGTAATCTCAATCTCAGCGTTTTTGTAGCCCTTATCGTCGAAGTATTTCTTGGCAAGAATCTTTGCACGGTCCAGCAGGTTGGGCGTTACCGACGACCCTCGCATCATGCCGAGCTTTGACTCCAGGTCTTCGCGTTCACCTTTCTTCACGCCGTTGTAGTTGATCTCGCTGATGCGAGGCCGGGGGGCAAGCCAGAAGGTGAGGTAGATTCTTTCTCCCACGATGCTGTCGGCAACAAGGCTTACGTTCGAGAAGAGTCCGTGCTGCCAATAGCGTTTCACAGCCTCAGTCAGATCGTTGCCCGGCACTTCGACTTCCTGTCCTGTCTGCAGGCCGGAGATGTTGGTGAGCAGATAGTCCTCGAAGTAACCCTCCACACCTTTGATGCTGATACCTCCGATGACGCAGGTTCGTGGTGAGCCGGCATAGTTGATGTCGGGATTCAAGATGACGTCCTGGGCATTGGCAATGAGAAATGAGAAATGAGAAATGAGAAGTGTCATCAGCACTTTTGCTTCCCACCTCGATATCCCTTTCATGCGCTTAGTTATCTTGTTCGTATCCATTTCTCATTTCTCATTTCTCATTTCCAATTTCTTCAGCCTCCACCTGGGCCTCGGTCTTGCCAAAGCGGCGTTGGCGGCTCTGGTAGCTCTCGATGGCCTTGTGTAGGTCGGCTTCACTGAAGTCGGGCCAGTAGGTATCGCAGAAGTACAGTTCAGAGTAGGCAATCTGCCAGAGCAGATAGTTCGATATGCGTAGCTCACCGCCAGTGCGAATGAGCAGGTCGGGGTCGGGCATGAAGTAGGTGTTCAGGTGCTGGCTGATGGTATCTTCGTTGATAGAGGCCATTAGTTCGTCAACGTCGTAGCCCTGGCCGATCAGTTTTCCGCATGACTCCCATACGATTTCGCGTACGGCATCGGTAATCTCCCATCGGCTCGAGTAGCTTAGTGCCACGACCATGGTCATCGCATCGTTCTGAGCGGTGTGCTCCATTGTCTCCCATAGCTTCTTCTGTACGTCTTCTGGTAGCCGTTTCATGTCACCGATGACGCGGAACTGCACGTTGTTCTTCTGGAAGATCTCATCCTCGAGCGAACTGAGCACCAGTCCCATGAGTGTTGCAATCTCATCGCTCGGGCGGTTCCAGTTCTCTGTCGAGAAAGTGTAGAGCGTGAGGTATTTCACGCCGAGCCTTACGCATTCCGAGGTGATGCGTCGTACGGTGTCCACGCCTGCTTGATGGCCGTAGGTGCGCTCCTTGCCGCGCTCTACGGCCCATCGGCCGTTGCCGTCCATGATGATGGCAATGTGCTGTGGTATGCGGGTCATGTCTAATTCACAATTCATATCTAAAGTGTTGCAAACTCTTAACTCATAATTCATAACTCTCAACTCTCATTCCCTGTCGTTGTGGCACGTCTTGCACCGTTCCCACAGGTCGTAGGTGAGCGATAGCTGCAATGTGCTGTAACCGTCTTTGTTCTTGAACAGTCCTTGGCTCGGGATGCCGTAAGGGTCTTCCATACCGTCGAGTTTGTCGGTAGTAGTGAAGTGTATAACCCATTCGGCACTGAGGTTCAGTCTGTCGGCCACCTTGTATTTCACCCCGAAGCCCAAGGGTAACTGTAGTGCTACGGCACTTTCCTTAGACTGTCCGGCTGTGGGCTGACTGACCTTGGCGCTGCCTATGCATGTGCCCAGTCCTATGGCGATGAAAGGCGTCAGTGGCTGTGCACCGTGATACTCGCGACCTGTGCCGAAAGGCCAGAAGTTGTATTCGTAGCGCAGCTGCACATCGATGATATCCGACTTGAACGTGGCGGGGTCGTCTTTCAGTCCGGGCATCCAGTCATCGGTATCGGCCGACGCACCTTTCAGCTGTCCGTAACCCAGGTTTATCGTACACGCCATGCGCGGGTTCATCTTGTATTTGGCCACCAGCGCTCCCATGGGCTGCATACCTTTGAAGGGGTTGGCGTTCAGGTCGCCTACATAGGCTGCCAGTCCCGCTCCCGCACCAATCTCCATGCGATATTCGGGCTGATCCTGTGCCTTGGTGATGATCACTGTGAGCAGCAGGGCGACAATGGCGAATGTTCTCTTTCTCACATTAATTTATATATACGTGCACGTGCGAGGCTTCCGGTTGGCTGTGTCGTTACCGCAGACTGCCTTGCCAAATCTGTCCGCTGTCGGTGACTACCCACAGGCGTTCGCTCTCGTCGGTGGCCAGGCAGGCTGTGGTGCCCGTGGCTCTCGCGGGCAGGGCATAGTCGGCAAGCAGCTTCCAGGTGATGCCCTGGTCGCGCGACTGGTAGATGTTCATGTCGGCTCCCATGGCCAGTACGCTGTTGTTGTAGTAGACCAGCGACAGCTGTGTCGTGCGTGGCAGCTTGTAGGGATTCTGGTCGTCCTGGGTCATCAATACCCAGCGCCCGCTGTCACTATATGTACTTATCTTGCGCCAGATGCTCATGGCACGGTCGTCGTTGGGGTCGTTGCCCGCCATGAGCACGTAGTCGGTGTTGTCGACATTGGCGTAAGGCCAGCTCACGATGGCAATGTTCTCGCGGGGAAGCAGAGCGGCATCCTCGTCGAGCACCTCTGTTTGCCAGGTCTCGCCCTCGTCGGTCGAGCAAACCAGCTCCCCGTCGCTGCCGAAGGCATAGAGCTCGTGGCTCGAAGCACCTAACAGCTCCATTCTCTCGAAGGGACCATAGGTCTTGTTGGCTGCCACTACCGTATTGCGGTCGGCCAGCCTGACACTGTCGCCAACGGCTACTAAGCGCATGTGGGGCATGTCGCTGATAGGCGCAATGCTGTCGCGCAGCGTCCACTCGATGTCGGTACCTTTGGTCGTGCTCACGTTCAGTGTCACGGTATAGTCGCGCGAGCCGCTGCCGTTGATGGCGTACACGCGGAATACGCGGGGTTGGGTCAGGTCGACAGAGTCGGTCGACTGATGGTAGTAGAGCGAGTCATTGTAGGTGCGTTTCAGATAGACCACACCATTGTTCTTCGTGCCGATGGTGCAAATGACGTGGGCAGCATCGGTACCCAAGGGCAGTTCAGTCTGGTTATAGATCCGCTGGCCCACGTGGTCGATGGTCATTGGATAGAGCGAACCCGTGAAGGTAGTCTTCACAATCGTGTCGTTGCCCGTCGTCGACGAGACCTTCTGCTGATATCTGTTCATCGTGCCCAGGGTGAAGCTGGTGATGGCCATGTCGGCATAGGAAGTGCCATTGTCGCTATCGTCGGTCGACAGGCACGACGACACCAGTACTGGAGCCAGTAGCAGCACGCTGAGCATGCGTAGGAATCGTTTCATCTGATTTCTTGTTTGGACATTTTGGCTGCAAATTTACTCACAATTCCCGAAAAAGTGGCCATTTCGGTGCGATTATTAAATAAAATATATGATAAACTGACGTATTTTAAGTTAGTTTTAGGTTTCATCAGTGTCTAACGGCCCTTGTTTCGTTATCAAACACCCCCTGTTTTCGTGACAGGAAAAAATGGCTTGTCGGTAGGCTTTTGCCTGTTTTTCTCGTCCGGGAAGTATGAATTGGTTGTTAAAACTGTTAAATTATTGTAAATATATGGTCGTTGTGAGATGCAGGTGCCTACTGAAATCAGAAAAAGCAGTACCTTTGCAGTCCGATTATTGGGGGAAGGTCTTAGAATCCCCATGGGCGTCGTGTAAATAGTGCCCGTCTTTGGCCGGACGGCACGGTTTGTGAATCGGCGTTCAACATATTAAACTTTATAAAGTAAATAACTGTTTTTTAGTAAATCTAACGAAGAAATGAACACTTTAAGTTACAAGACCGTCTCCATTAATAAGGAGACAGCCAAGAAGGAGTGGGTCGTTATCGACGCTACCGATCAGGTGGTGGGTCGTCTCGCTTCGAAGGTCGCAAAGCTGATTCGTGGCAAGTACAAGCCCAGCTTTACCCCGCACGTGGATTGCGGTGACAACGTTATCATTATCAATGCAGCCAAGGTGAAGTTCACCGGTAAGAAGGAAACCGACAAGGTCTACACCCGTTATACGGGTTATCCTGGTGGCCAGCGCTTCAACACTCCTGCCGAGCTCCGTAAGAAGCCTTTTGGCGTAGAGCGCATCCTGAAGCACGCCGTCAAGGGCATGCTGCCCAAAGGCCCCCTCGGACGCAGCCTGCTGAACAACCTCTATATCTATGACGGTACAGAGCACAAGCACGAGGCACAGCAGCCCAAGGCTATCGACATTAACCAGTACAAGTAAGATTGAAAATTGAACATTGAAAATCAGTAATTAATTATGGAATATATCAATGCAATCGGTCGTCGCAAGAGCTCAGTAGCTCGCGTCTATCTGTCGGAAGGTACTGGCAAGATCACGATCAACAAGAAAGACTTAAACGATTATTTCCCCTCAGCCATCCTGCAGTATGTGGTGAAGCAGCCCCTGAACCTGCTCGAGGTGGCCGAGAAGTACGACATCAAGGTGAACCTCGACGGTGGTGGCTTCACAGGTCAGAGTCAGGCTCTGCGCCTCGCTATTGCCCGCGCACTCGTTAAGGTGAACGCCGAGGATAAGAAGGCCCTGAAGGCTCAGGGATTCCTGACCCGCGACAGCCGTGAGGTTGAGCGTAAGAAGCCGGGTCAGCCCAAGGCACGTCGTCGCTTCCAGTTCAGTAAGCGTTAATTCGATTTGCAATTTGACAATTTACAATTTACAATTTATTTGTGGATGGTGAAATTGGCAATGTAAATTGGAAACGGAACAGTTTAGCATCTAAACTGCTGAGACCTATCAGTCACATAGGATCCACAAGGCTCATAAGCCCCATAGGCCCCATAAGACTAATAACTACCCAGCAGCTGATCGAACAAGATTAAAAAGAAAGTAAACAACCCCATTAAAGCATTTTACAGAAAAATGGCAAGAACAAATTTTGATATGCTGCTGCAGGCTGGCTGCCACTTCGGCCACCTGAAGCGTAAGTGGAACCCCGCCATGGCTCCCTACATCTATACCGAGCGCAACGGTATCCACATCATTGACCTGCACAAGACCGTCGCCAAGATCGACGACGCTGCAGAGGCTCTGAAGAACATCGCCCGTCAGGGCAAGAAAATCCTCTTCGTAGGTACTAAGAAACAGACCAAAGAAGTGATCGCCGAGAAGGCCACCAGCATCAACATGCCTTACGTCATTGAGCGCTGGCCCGGCGGCATGCTCACCAACTTCCCCACCATCCGCAAGGCTGTGAAGAAGATGGCAAATATCGACAAGCTGATGACCGACGGCACCTTCGGCAACCTCTCGAAGCGCGAGCTTCTGCAGGTCACCCGCCAGCGTGCCAAGCTCGAGAAGAACCTCGGTTCTATCGCTGACCTCACCCGTCTGCCCAGCGCCCTGTTCGTGGTCGACGTGATGAAGGAGAACATCGCCGTGAAGGAAGCTAACCGCCTCGGTATCCCCGTGTTCGGTATCGTCGATACCAACAGCGACCCGAAGGACATCGACTTCGTCATCCCCGCCAACGACGACGCCAAGGACAGCGTTGAGGTGATCCTGAACGCATGCTGCGCCGCTATTGCTGAGGGTCTGGAGGAGCGCAAGGCCGAGAAGGCCGACGAGAAGGCTGCCGAGGCACAGGCCGAGGCTGAGGCCGAGGAGAAGCGTCCCGCTCGCCGCGCCCGCAAGGAAGAGGCTCCTGCCGCTGAGGCCCCCGTTGCCGAGGAAGAGGCTCCCGCTGCTGAGGCTGAGTAAAGTCGAAATGACGAAATAACGTAATAACGTAATAACGAAAAATCATTAAAAGAACAATGGCTATTTCAATTGACGATATCAAAAAGCTGCGTGCTATGACCGGTGCCGGTCTGGCCGATGTGAAGAAGGCTCTTACCGAGGCCGAGGGCGACTTCGACCGTGCAAAGGAGCTGCTCCGTGAGCGTGGTCTGGCTATTGCTGCCAAGCGTAGCGATCGCGAGACCTCGAACGGTTGCGTACTCGTGAAGAAGGTCGACGGCTTTGCCGCCACCATCGCCTTGAAGTGCGAGACCGACTTCGTGGCTAATGGTGCCGACTTCATTGCCCTGACCCAGAGCATCCTCGACGCCGCCGTAGCTGCCAAGTGCAAGACCCTCGACGAGGTGAAGGAACTCGACATCAACGGACAGAAGGCTCAGGAGGCTGTTACCCAGCGTTCGGGTATCACCGGTGAGAAGATGGAGCTCGACGGCTACCTCACTCTCGAAGGCGACAATGTCGAAGTCTACGACCACATGGGTAAGCACACCCTCGCCACCATGGTCCAGCTGAACAAGGAGAACGTCGAGGTGGGTCACAAGCTTGCTATGCAGGTGGCTGCCATGAAGCCCGTAGCACTCGATGCTCAGAGCGTCGACCAGAAGATCCTCGACGAAGAGTACAAGACCGCCGTCGAGAAGACCAAGCTCGAGCAGGTCGAGAAGTTCGTGGAGATGAAGCTGAAGAAGGCTGGCATCAACCCCAACCTCGTCGACAGCGAGGACCACATCGAGAGCAACATGTCGAAGGGCTGGCTCACACAGGAGCAGGCCGACGAGGCTCGCAAGGTCATTGCCGACGCAAAGGTCGAGGGCGAGGCTCAGCTGAAGATGCAGATGATCGAGAACATCGCCAAGGGCCGCGTGCAGAAATTCCTCAAGGAGAACTGCCTCGTCGACCAGGAGTTCCAGTTCGGCGATGGCGACAAGGCTACCGTTGCCCAGTGGCTCAAGGCCCAGGACAAGGAGCTCAGCATCGTGGCTTTCCGCCGCTTTACGCTCGTCGCTGAGTAAACACTCACATCATAATAAAAAAAAGAAGCATCTGTTCCGCTCGGGGCAGATGCTTTTTTTGCAGCTTTTTTGGCAGTTATCTTTTTTCAGAATAATGCATCCCTTTTGCAGAAAATGTTGTATCTTTGCATGCAATCTTTTCGATACAACGAAAACAACCATGAATAATAACAATACTGACCCCACCCCTTACTCCTCCCCTACAAGGGAGGGGAGTAGCTTCTGTCAACGATATGCGCAGCAGTTCCCCTCCCTTGTAGGGGAGGGGCAAGGGGTGGGGTCAGTAACTTAGTTATATAGAAGGTATATTGCGATGTTGAAAGCCATAAAGAGACACCCGGGGTTATGTAGCGTCAGCCTCTTCCTGCTGCTACTTCTCGCTGCCTGTACCGGCAGCGAGCAGATGCGCCATGACCTTGATGCCCTGCAAGAGAAGAACCTTTCCGACTCTCTGCTTACCGACAGCACGCTGGCGATGGCCCTTGTCGACTACTTCGACAGCCACGGCTCTCAGGCCGAACGTCTCGAAGCCCACTACCTGCTGGCACGCACATGGGCCGACCTCGGGCAGGCTCCCCGTGCCCTCGATGCCTTCCACACCGCAGCCGAGCAGGCCGACACCACCCGCCTCGACAGCCTCTCCTGTCACTGGCTGAGCCGAATCTACGGGCAGATGGCAGAACTCCTATACAGGAACCAGTTACCGTATAATGCATTAATCGCATGTAAACATGCCTACCGATATGCAAAGCTGAACCATGAAGATCTTGTGGCAATTAACTATCGTGCGCACGAGTTTATGTGTTATTACCATCTTAATCAGCTTGACAGTGCACTGATTATTGCCAAGACCACCCGTGATGCGTATCTGGAATTAGGTGACACTTTGTCTGGAAACACCAATGCAGGTGCTCTTGCTTACTTGATTATGACACAACAGAATGACTATGTCAAGGCAAGAGAGTTACTTACACTTTATGAACACCATTCTCACTTGAGTGAAGAGGCAATAATGAACAGGGAAGATTGGAAACTCTTATATGTCTATAAAGGGCATCTCTATTTAGGACTGAACATCCCTGACTCTGCTATCCACTATTTCTCAAAAGCCGTTAAGGTATCGTCTTCTGCAAACATTCGTGGCCAAGGCTATGAAGGTCTGGCAAAAACCTATGCAAAGATTGGCATACCTGATTCGGTTCAGAAATATGCCATGCTCAATACCATCACAAACGACTCCGTATTCAGGCTATCGACCTCCTCTGCTTTGCTTAGTGTGCACCATCTGTATGACTATGACCGCTTCCGTGAAGAAGCTGAGAGGAAGACTGCTGAAGCCGAAAAGACCAAACGGAACCTGCAATTGTCAGTATTGGCTTTTCTTTTGCTATGTTCGATGACTGCAATTGTCATTGTAAGGCTTAGGGATAAAAACAGGCTCATGCGTCATAGGATGAACGCCAAGTATGTTTCAGACATCTTGCGCTTTAATGCACTCAAAAGCGAATTCAACGTGTTGCGAAACAAGAGTGTTGTTGACAACAAACGCTTAACCCAACTTCAGGAATCCCTTGCATTCTTGAGAAAAAGCATTAGTACTGCCAATAACGATATAGACCTTGATAGTTGGAGCGTTGAAGAGAATCTGAACAAGACACCGGCATTCAGGAAAGTCAGTGTTACTGCTGCAAGGGGAGAACGACTGAAAGACTGTGACTGGATAGAGTTACGGCAAGCAGTAAACGTATATCTTCCCGGATTTATCGATAAGCTTTCTGAGTTAAATCCGCAACTTAGTCTTATAGAGACGCATATTTGTATCCTATCGAAATTGAAGTTCTCTCCTACCGAAATAAGCATCGTAACAGGAAAAACCAGTTCAGCATTGGCAAATAGCAGAAGAAGGTTGCTGAAGAAGCTCTATGATATAGAGGGCTCTCCCAAGCAATTTGACCAAGAAATCCGCTTGATGACCTACAAGAGTGAAGAGATAACTCATTGATTATCAGTGTTTGTGAGATTTGTGAGCAAAATTCGCTTGCTTCATTTCTTTGCTTTTCATAACTTTGCAGTGTTTTTTTATTAAACACTCAATATTATGAAAAAAGTATTATTTGCAATCCTGCTGAGCATGATTACGCTTCATGCGTTTTCAGAACGACCAGTTTTTTACTGGGGTGATTTAGTACAATTACAGGTTCAAATCTATGATCCAGTTATTAGTGGCAATTCCATGCCCAAGTCCCCCGTTGAGCCACCCATGGTGAGCCTCGACGACCACACCTTATATTTATATGACGTGGCCTATGACTTCACCCTCATACTGGTCGACGAGAACGACGATGTGGTTTACTCCACCTTCGTTCCTGCCAACACCGCCTCGGTTGTGCTGCCCTCTACCCTTACGGGCACCTACACCCTGCAGCTCATCCCCAACGGCACCTACTATTTCGAGGGAGAGATAGAACTGTAACTACAATCATTATTCTAATCAACCCAGAACGGCATGCATGTAACGGCATGCCGTCTGGGCTTACTAACCATTTTATTAACTAAAAAACCAATCCATCATGAAGAAAGCCTTTATTCTCCTTTTTTGCCTAATAATTCAGCTAACCGCCAACGCACAGTTTAAGGTGCATAGCAATGGGTACGTGTCTGTGCAAAATACCGGTACTACTGCACTTTCTCCTGTTTCATTAAATGGAAACGGTGACAGCAGTTATTATATGACCTATAAAGGTAGGTTGAATGGAATAAGATCTTTTGTAAATCAATCTACAGACAGTTTAAATAATATTTATGCTGGCTATTTTCAGATAATGCCTAACACAGGTAAAACTGGAATAGGAATTAAGGGCTATTCTTCGGGAAGTCGCGGCGCAAACTATTCGGGGTCTCCTACTGCAGTTGGTGTATTTGGTTCAAGCACTGTTTTGAGTAACTGTGAGGGTTTCTCCTATGGAGTATATGGACGTGTCACTGGGACAAATGCTGGAGCAGCAGTATGTGGACGTACAATTTTATCAGGCTCTATTGTGCCCGACCAGAAATATGCAGGTTTTTTTGTGGGTCCAACGAAGATGGTTGGAGATCTTACAGTGACAGGTTCAATACAAGGAGTGCTTCTTGGAAATTCATCCCCATCGAGTAACCTAAATAGTGAAACAATGATAGTCCGTTCTGGTTCTCTCGCTGAAAAATTGTCTGGTATAAATGCCGTCAGCTATTATCAAGAAGAATCTGGGCACATTGAAGAAAAAGGAAAGGTACGAATAGATATAGAAGAAGATTTTCCTGAAGAGTCGAGGGAAAATGGAAATGAATGCGGCTTTTCTTATGTTGATAATGAAGAAGACATCATTGAACAGCAGATTCATAACAAATTACACTATGCCTTGGCTGTTGACGAACTTGAAAGAGCTTTTCCTGAATTAGTGTATGAAACGAAGGACGGAACGAAGGCCATCAACTACATGGAGATGATTCCATTGTTAGTGCAGAGCATTAACGAGCTTCAGGCACAAATCAATGCATTGACAGGTAAAGAGGACGTAAAGAAAACGCATGCGGTGACATCTGTCGAGAGCACTTCCTTCGCCAGTCAAGCACGCCTTTTCCAGAACACGCCTAACCCGTTCAACGAGCGTACTGAGATTCGTTTCTCTCTTCCCGATGACACGCAGAATGCCAACATCTGCGTCTTCGACATGTCGGGCAAGATGCTCAAGCAGATTCCCGTTACTTCCTCCATGCAGAGTATAACTATCAATGGCTACGAACTTGCCGCTGGCATGTACCTCTACTCCCTCGTAGTCGGAGGGCAGGAGATTGACACCAAGAAAATGATAATCACAAAATAATACAACAGGAATTATGAATATACAATACAGAAGAACGTTGATGTCAGGACTGTTCTCTTTTCTGGTTCTTAGCATAAATGCCACAGAATGTAACGATAGCGTGGATACTTATCAAAACCAAACAGTTTCCTCAAACGTAGTACTTCAAGGCCGTACCACTCTCATCATGAATGATGTCACCATAACTCCGACAGGCTATCTTAAGGCAACTGCCCCCGACGGCATCACGGTCAACGGTCCGTTTGAAGTCCAACTTGGAGGAAAACTGGAATTGAATGGTGGAAGACAGTGGCCCATACGTCAGATATATGACGCATCGGGAAATGTTATCAAGAGAGAGAATACGACTTTTTAGTGATATTATTTGCACAATTCAGTCAAAAACAATAAATTTGCATCGTGGCCATGAGCATAAAGAAATTTCTGTTGTTTTTCCTGCTGTCACTTGCATGCGGTATTTCTGCTCAGACACAGCAGGTTGTCGGAAAGATTGATGACGATTTCTGCGTTACACCTTCCGGCCAAGCCTCTTATGAGATTCCTGTCCCCACACTGCCTGGAACGGGAGGTGTTGCCCCCAGACTCTCCATTACATACAATAGCTCAACAAAAAACGGACTGCTGGGCTATGGCTTCGATCTGACAGGACTCCCCATCATTAGCCGGGTTCCTCAGAATATTATCAACGACGGTCAAGCCGGAAGTGTGACCTTTTCATCTTCTGACAGGTTCGCAATGGATGGTGCCAGACTGGTTCATACATATACTACCGGCAGTGGAGCACGTGTCTACTCCACAGAGAACAACAGTTTTTCACGCATTACAGCTTATGGCCAGGAGGGCGATCCTACGATGTTCACCGTAGAGACGAAGAGCGGACTGGTATATGAATTTCATGCCAATAACAGGATTCTTGATGATAATTCTGCGGAACCAGGTCTTTTTTGGATGCCCACCAAGGTATCAGATACCAAGGGAAACTATTTCTCCGTGAGCTATATCGGTAACAACATCTATAATGAGATCTACCCGTCGCACATCGACTATACGGGTAACGAAGCTGCTTCTCTCCTGCCGTATGCCTCCATCAGGTTTACTTATGAGGACAACCCGGATTCTGCCTACACCTACATACATGGGAAGATTGTCAGGCGCCTGAAATGTATCAGAAGTATTGCCGCATACTATGGTCAGTCAAAGATAAGAGAGCTGTCGGCGACCTACTCCGTCTACAACCATCGCAAGCTGTTATCACAGGTCACTGAGACGGCTGCCGACGGAACCCAGAAACCGCCTACGACTTTCCAGTGGTATAATGCGGGAGCCTTGGCAGCATCGACTACTTCAAGCCCTACAACCGTAAACTCGCTCTACAATGTCACCCTGACCGTCGGTGACTATAACGGTGACGGAAAGGCTGACTTTATAGCTACTCCGAAAAACGGAGATGCGGCTTATAGCGGGTGGCAGCTTTTCCTCAGCCAGGGAGCATCCTTTACCTATATGAACAGCGGAAGTCTTCCCTCTTCCGACGTAGAGCAAGTTGTCAGTGGCGATATTAATGGTGATGGGCGTGACGATTTTGCAGTCATTACCCGTCAGTCAGGTATCTATTATACCACTGTTTATTATTCGTCCGATTTCAGTTTTACTTCGAATGGAAGTGTGTTCTCCAATTCCCGTAAATACACCATACATACCGTTGAAAGCAATGGCGACGGCGCTGCCGACCTGTTCATTGCCTTTGAAGGACGGACAGACTACGAACTGCTAAGAACGTTTATAAGCGGTAACAACATATGGTTCTATCATACATCAGGAACCTGTTCTGAAGAATGGGATAATCCAGTATGCATCGATTTCAATGGCGACGGTCTTACTGACATCCTGAATATGCGCAGCGATGGTAACAGACTGATGATTGCCAACGGTAATGGTGGTTTTACAGAGCTTCCTAACACGTATTACAGTTCAGACTATGATATTTCTTTTGGCGACTTCAACGGTGATGGCAAGACCGACATGCTGGTTGGCTCCTGGAACGGTACACAATGGGGCAACTGGTGGTTGGCCATGTCCGACGGCCTTTCAATGCTGCGTCAAATACGAATAGACAACCCTTTCCAGACCAGGGACAAGCAGATATTTGTTGTTGATGCCAACGCTGACGGCTACGACGATTTCTATGCTGTTGCCAAGACCGAAGCCAACGGGCAAATGGTACAGCCCGTGCTCTACCTGAATGACGGAACGGGGCATTTCATTGCCCAGCCTGGTGGAAACGGTGTCTATCCGACAGACAAATGGAACTTCTATTTCGGTGACTTCAACGGTGACGGCAAGACCGATTTCCTTTGTACCTCCGACTGGAACAACTCTAATTGGCGCGGCTATCGCCTGTACCAGCTTCCCACGGCCCAGAACATGCTGCTCGCATCAGTCACCGACGGCATGGGGTACACCACTGAGATAAGCTACAAGTATATGAGCGATCCGACGGTTCACACACGGGGCATCACGGCAAACTATCCTCTCTCTTCCTTCTGCACATCTTGGCCGGTGGTCAGTCAGGTAAAAACACCGGATGGCATTGGAGGTCAGCTTTCCACTACCTATACTTACGAAGACGCTCTAATTCACAGGAAGGGAAGGGGGGTACTCGGCTTCCGCAAGGTTGTTACGACCGATGAGGCAACAAACACGACCACGACGACCGAATACGGCGTAAACACGAGCAAATACGTAACGGGTGTCATACACAGCGAGACAAAAGTCGGATCACGTAAAATCTCCGAGAAGAGTTATGAATACAATTATCCAGCGGGAAGTGTATTCACCTACCATCCGACAGCCATTACCGAGAAGAATTACGAATACACTTCTGGAAGCCTTACCGACAGTGTGCGCACCACCTATAGTTATGACAACTTTGGCAACGTGACATATTCGATTGCCGTTGCAGGTTCTTTAACAACCTACACTATCAACACATACGACAATGACACCATTCAATGGCATCTTGGCAGGTTAAGGACCACCTATGTGGACAAAAGCGATGCCGCAGGCATGTTCATGCGCTACGCAACCTTCGACTACGATTCAGCTTCCGGGCTTCTGTCGGCTGAGCATTCTGATCCTGGACATACCACATTAGGCATTAGCAAGGAGTATGTACACGATGCCTATGGTAACATCACCCAGAGTACGCAACGGCCTAACGACACTGCTTTTGCTCCCCGTACCGAGAGCACGGCCTACGATGCCAAGGGGCGATTCATCGTCAGCCATACCAACAGCCTTGGCCATACTACAACCAATATTGTCAACGAGGCGAGCGGACTCCTTGAGCAAAGCACCGACCCGAACGGACTGACCACATATTATGACTACGACTCCTTCGGTCGCAACATCGAGGTTGTCACACCGACAGCCACTGAACAAACGACTATAGGATGGAGTACAGGCATGACCGACGCTCCTACCAATGCATTATACTATAAGCGAGTTGAGACAACAGGCAGACCCTACGTGTTGGAGTTCTTCGACTGTCTCGGTCGTACTATCCGTAAAGTGACTGAGAATGCCTTTGGACAGAAAGTCTATTCTGACGTCATCTATAACCACAAAGGGCAGGTCTGCAAGACTTCCGAGCCCTATTACCCCGCTAACACACCCTCGTGGAGTATATACAGTTACGATGCAGCCGGGCGTATCGCCACGCAGAAAGATGCGTCGGGGGCAACGACGACATTTGCATACAATGGCCTGACTACCGTTACCACCGACGCCTTGGGACACCGCATCACGCGCACGAGGGACTTTCATGGAAATCTCGTTGAGACCCAAGACCATGAAGGCGGAACCGTAGCTTATGAATACGATGTCAACGCCCGCTGTACCAAGGTGACAGGTCCGCGGACTACCGTCACTATGGAATACGACCTCACGGGCAACCGCATTACCCTCAACGACCCCGACCTGGGTACTGTGACATCTATATATAACGCATACGGGGAACAGGTCAGCCAGACCGACAGCAAGGGAACCACAACCTATACTTATGACCAGGGCGGACGTCTTATCACCGAGACCCGCCCCGACGTAACCCTCACCTCGCTCTACGACACACAGTTTATCGGTGCGCTCACCAAGGTCCGTTCTTCCAATGGTGCATACGACCTTTATGGGTATGATGCCTACGGCAGGGTCGTCCAACAGCAAAAGAAAATTCCTGGACAAACGCAGTTTTTCACCATACATACCGCATATAACCAGCAGAACAACGTAGAGACCATTACCTATCCCAACAATTTCGTCGTCAAATATGTGTATGCCGGCAACGGGTTGTTGCAGAGCGTGAAAGACAACGCAAACCAGCATACCATCTGGCGGGTCAATGCGCGTAATGCAAGAGGCCAGGCGACGTCTCAGACGCTGGGTAATGGACTGACAACCCTGAGCTTATACGATGCCTTGGGACGTGTCACGTCCATCAATACCTCTGGCATTCAAAATTGGAGCTATGCCTATGATGCCATAGGCGATCTTGTCCGACGTACTGACAACAGGCGCAGTCGTAGCGAGACTTTCGGCTATGATGCCCTGAACCGCCTTGTCAGTGTCAGCCAAGGAGGTGTCGTAACGCAGCAGATGGGCTATGATGCTGCAGGCAACCTGACCCACAAAACCGACGTGGGACATGATTTCGTCTATGCATCAGGCACTAACAGGCTCACTACATACTATGCTGACGGACGTATGCCCCGGCAATGGGATGACATACAGTACACGTCCTTCCATAAAATTGCCAGTATCAGCCAAGGCAATGACTGTCTCACACTGACCTATGGCCCTGACAAGTCGCGCTGTAAGGCCGTAACCCTGAAGGACGACGTCACTGAGACCAGATTCTATGTGGACAATCTTTATGAACTGGTCACTTTCTCGTCAGGAACTACCCGCAAGCTCTGCTACATTTTTGCCGATGGCAAGAACGTGGCCATCCGCGAAACCCAAGGAAACCTTACCCACTTCATCTACCCGCATCACGATCACCTCGGTTCAGTGCAGGCCTTTACCGACGAAAACGGCACGCTCCTGCAGGAGTTGAGCTATGATGCATGGGGCTGCCGTCGCGACCCGGACACGTGGGAACGTCTCGCTTGCTTCACCGATGCCGATGCACGCAACCCGTGGGGCTTCACGGGACATGAGCATATCGACCTCTTCGAACTCGTCAACATGGACGGACGCATGTACGATCCCATGCTTGGACGTTTCCTCTCGCCCGACCCATACGTACAGGCTCCCGACTTCACGCAGGGACTCAACCGCTATACCTACTGCCTCAACAATCCCCTGTCGCTTACCGATCCTTCGGGCTATAGCTGGCTCAGCAGTAACTGGAAGTCGCTCGTGGCATCTGCCGTGGGCATTGCCGTCTCGGCTCTCACTATGGGTACAGCTACGCCTGTAGCTGTCATTCTTGCGGGTGTTGCAGGTGGTGCTGCAGGTGCATTGACCGGTGCATTGCTCAATGGAGCAAACATCGGGCAGATAGCCAAAGCCACGTTCACTGGGGCTGTCATGGGTGGATTAAGTGCTTTGTTATATGGTGCTGCAGGCGATGGAACTTTCATTGAAAGGCTTCTAAAGCACACCTTTGCACAAGGATGGCTGGAAGGAATCCAAGGTGGCAATGTTTTACATGGTTTTATGATGGGAGCTGTGTCGGGAGCAGGTGGATATTATATCAACGAATACAATAAATCTCTGGGTAAAATAGGTATAATCTCATCTAATGCCGTCCTTAGTGGAACTGTTTCAGAAATAGGTGGCGGCAAGTTCGCCAACGGTGCCATAACAGGAGCTTTCTCTGTCATGTTTAATGACATGATGCATAGCATACAATTTAAAAATATTAATTGGAAAAAAGTTCAAAGCGAATTAAAAAAATTATATACAGAATATGGTGAAGATAATAATCCTGAATTATATAATAAGATGGGTGGGCAAATTAGAAATGAGGTATATATCAAAGCTCGTGAACGTGCAGGGAATGCATGTGCACTGAAATTATGCTTAGCATTAGAAAAAGCAGGGTTCTATATTCCTGACGTTCCTAATACACTTAAAGGTCGTAATGGTAGAAACTATTTCGTATCTGCTGGTTTCTTTTATGAGTATCTTGAAAATACATATCCATCTTATGCTCATTATTATTCTACTTCTAATGCAATGAAATCTCAAATGTCTCAAGGTATATATTATCAACATGGCAATTGGAGTAATTCAACAATTACAGGTCATATAGATGCATTGTACAATCATGAACCAGGAGGGAAAATATATGAAAACAAAATTATCAATGTTGGCTTTTATTGAAAAGATAGGACTGGCTATGAAAGTTGTTCTGATGTTATTGTTTGTTACCACGTGTGCGTTAAACGCACATGGAGGTAGCTTTACTATCAAAGGAGAAATTTTGAATTTGCATGAAACGACTTATGTTGATTTCTCGTACGTGAAAATACAAAACGGATTATGGGTCGAGGAAAGAGTGGATTCAATTCTTGTCAGCAATGGCATTTTCTCCGTGACAGGTAATGTTGAAGAGCTTATGGCAGCAACTATTAAATATGATAATCACAAGTACAGGATTTATGTTGAGCCATGTGAAATGTCTGTCCTTATCGATGCAAACACCCCCTATTCCATACAACAAGCAGGAACATCTGTTGACAAGGAAACAGAAGACCTCCGGCATTATCTGAAGAAGAATGACAGCATATTATACGCTAAATATGAGGATTATATTACCCACCCATACGAATTGAGAGGTGGAAAAGATCGCTTTCTGTATTATCTCGAAGTATGCAATGAAAGACAGGAGTTGCTTATCCAATATTTTGAAGCTAATCCTCATACTCCTATTGGTTCGGACTTACTTCTACAGGCTTTAATGCTTGGGAGAGAGAAAAACATCAAGTATACGGATGTTATCGGAAAGTTGAGAGACCTTCAACCATGTTCTGTAAGGAAATCCATTATGGGAAAGATTTTAGACACGAATCTTGCTCATTTATCTAATGTTGAACGTTTCCATGAAGCGCCTGTTGGTAATAAGGCACCCGATTTTATTGGCACAACTTTCTCAGGCAATGCCGTTCAGCTAAGCCAAATCGCAGCAAATAGAAACGTTTTGCTCTACTTCTTTACAAGTAACGACCGCAGACATAAGGAAATAGACTATATACGGTCACATTTCAATAATAGTAGTAGAGATAGCATTTCAATTATCGGCATAGATTTGCAGACAGACCAACATAAGTATAGTAGGTACATAAAGGAGAATAGCATTCCTTGGCCTGTCATTGAAGACTGGTGGTGTGATGATTTGTATCAGATTGGAGAATGGAGCATAGGTTCGTCTTATCCTCTTGATACTGAACTTCCTTTTTTCTTCATGATAGAAGAGGGGGGAATCCTTCGTTACTATGGAAATCTTAACCAATGGAAAAACAGTCCCTTCGATTGAGATCAGCGTGGAGTTCTTGGGCAGTCCAAGCGGCCGCTCTGTATCCCAAAGGGTGACGCTTGTTCCGAAGGTCTCAAGAAAGCCAAGCGCTCTTTGATCGTTTTCTGAACGAATCCTTGGGGGGGGAGAAATGTTTAATATTTCTGTAAGAAAGACAGAGATGAGGAACATAAAAAACATGAATATGAAGACAAGATGCTTTTTTTTAGCAGTTGCGCTCAGTCTGACGGGTAGTGCTGCCTTTGCACAGCAGTCGGAAGAA
>Ga0256407_10001235_pt1 | contig 55457 bp, 44 predicted proteins | sample RumenRJG_04DNA_FD_193489 | JGI IMG/M metagenome (GOLD analysis project Ga0256407, IMG submission 193489) | Bovine rumen microbial communities from Lethbridge, Alberta, Canada - RJG_04 | ecosystem: Host-associated > Mammals > Digestive system > Stomach > Rumen | place: Canada: Alberta... | reverse complement strand
CAATACCTCCTAATTATATTTTAGTTTAACGTTTTTTGTTTGCCTTGGCCTTGCGGCCTCAGCCGGGCTGTCTGCAGCGGCCATTCAAGCTGTGCTTTTGTGGTGCCCGCTTGCTTTCAGCTCTCACTCAACAAGTTGCAAGTCTTGTGCCAAGGCGTTTTTGAGACAAATTGTCTTCTTTTTGGTGACAAAAAGACTCATTCTTGACGGGCCTCATGCCTAATCCTCACGGTCAGCATTTCCTCATGCTTCCTGCCTTTCGTGTATTACAACATTTTACCTCGCGAAGCTAAGGCGGACTGGAATTGAAAATCGACGTGCGAAGCGGAAGTCAAATGCGTCAAGTACCGGCTTGTCGTCGACATACAGGTCTTTGATGTCTGCCGTCTCTATCCACACCGTCCTTTTGGCCTTTCCGACCAGTGAGAGGACATCCTTGTAGTGGCTCTCGTCTGCTATGTATTTGATGGAGTTCATGCCTTTACCTATCTGTGATGGAGTGGGGGAGAATGAGGATCGAGTAGAGATAAGACTATCTGCATGCTTCTATGCTCGCCATAAAAGTTGCTTTATTTTTCTGCAAAAATATGAAAAAAAATTGTTGCAGAAAAATTAAAGAGGAAAAACCGAAAAGAAAACGCCTCCTTATGCGAGAAAAAGGTCCAAAAACATCTTTACCCGGGCCAGATACTCGCGGAGATAAATAAGAAAGGAGGTGCTGGTATGTACATCGTCGGCATTGAAACCGGTGATGCCGCTTACATCGAGGTCAAGATGCTCTGCCTGATAGATGGCTCGCTCGTTGTGGAACCTTTGCGATATGACAATGAATCGGTGGATGCCGTAGACATTGACAGCCCTTACCACCGACTCGAGGGTGCGGTTCCCCTTGCCGTCGAGAACAATGGCACCGGCATCGACACCTCGGGCCATCAGCGAGTCTCTCATGCAAACCACCTCATTCACGCCCTCAAGGCTTTTCTCTGCCCCGCTGACCAGTATCTTCTCTATCTTACCCGCTTTGTAGAGCTGTACCGCCGCATCGATGCGGTTCTTGTAAAACAGATTCTGGCGGTTCCCTATGCGTGTCTGCGGCGTCGTTCCCAGCAGCAGTCCCCATTTTGTGGGTGTGATGCTGTCAGTTTCAGAAAACACCTTTCCTTTGGCGTTTTTTACCACGATATGGTTGCATATCAGCAGACAGGCGATACACAACACGGCGATGATGGCGGTAGTCCATCCGGCATAGATATAGATTGTTCTCATAAGGCGTTCTTTTGTAAACGGCATTCAGCCTTATTGCAAATATAAGGCTTTTCTGATGAAATAAGCCATGAAGTGCTTGTAATTAACAATAAAACCGTATTTTTGTATTGGCAAAATGAATAAATCTAATCATCCATAATAATCTGAACCGCTTATGGAAAAAAGAAAGAATATCGTGGTTTTCACAGGTGCCGGCATCAGCAGGGAGAGCGGTATACCCACTTTCCGCGACATGGACGGTCTGTGGGAAAAATTCGACCCTATGAAAATGGCCAGTGTGGAGGGCTTCAAGGAAGACCCTGCTGCGGTGCTGGAGTTTTATAACGCCAGGCGGAAGAATCTCATGGACGTGCAGCCCAACCATGCGCATTATGTGTTGGCCGACCTGGAAAAGAAACACGACGTGACAATCATCACCCAGAATGTGGACGACCTGCATGAGAGGGCAGGCAGCTCCCGCGTGATACACCTGCACGGCGACCTGCGCAAGGTCACTTCGTCGGTAAACCGGTTCGACCCCGACTGCATAAAGGAGCTGCCGCTCGATGTCCCCATCCGGATGGGCGACAAGGCCGCCGACGGGTCGCAGCTGCGGCCGTTCATCGTATGGTTCGGTGAGAGCCTCGACAATATAGAGGAAACCGCCAAACTGATAAGCCAGGCCGATGTCTTTGTGGTGGTGGGCACTTCGCTGGTGGTGTACCCGGCAGCGGGTCTGGTGATGTTCGCCCCCAAGGAAGCGGCCAAATATCTCATCGACCCGAGCGACATGGGCGGCCGGTTGCCCAGTGGCTTCAAGCACATCCAGAGCAGCGCTGTCGAGGGCATCGATGTCCTTATAAAAGAATTAGACGACTAAAATCCTTACAAACGAGGCCCCATGCTTGTGAAGAGCATGGGGCCTCGTCGTTAAAGGTGATTTCTCGAACTTATTTCATCAGACGGTTTTTCTCAAGCGTCCAGTCCTTGCGCTTCGACAGACCATTGTCGGGGCCTTCGAACATACGGGCGGCATCGGCATCCTGCTTCAGCTGCCAGTCGAGCCAGGCCAACGCCACCACGGTGAATTCGCCGCCGTGGGGTTGGGCATAGGTGCCGCCGTGGCCCACAGGATAGTTGGCCGCACAGGCCGGTACATGGTCTATGAGGTGGAAGTCGTCCATGCCGTTCTCATAGGCGATGTCGGTCTTGCCGCCCAGCAGGTAAATCACGGGGGTGTGTATCTCCTTCAGCTTCGATTTCGGGGGCATGGGCATGCCGCCTACGGCACTGGCCGCATTCGAAGCCTTGAAGAGGCCGCTGTTGCACACCAGCAGGGTCTTGATGCGTGGGTCGGCACAGTTGAAGAGGGTCTGCAGACCGCCGCACGACATGCCTGCCAGTGCGATGTTGTCTACATCGATTTTGTGGTAGTAGGGCGATTTGCGGTCGTTGTTCTGTGCGATAATCCAGTCAATCGACTCAATCTGCTGCTCCGAGGTCGACATGGGGCCTATGTAGCGCTCGTCGTCCTGGGGCATGTAGCCCGTGGCCAGCACGATGTAGCCGTGCGAGGCAATCTCGTTGAGAAACTTGTAGTGCTCGAAGGGCGAGTTGGCGCAGGCGCCGTTGCCCCACACCAGCACGGGCAGTTTTCTGCTGGAGCCGAAAGCTTTCAGGTCTTTCGGCACAAAGACAGTGTGGGCCTTCAGCGAGGGCTCCATTTTCATCACGGCCTTGTAGGGACCGGTGCCGCCGTCCTCCACGGTGCGCTGCTGGGGCAGGCGGCCGCGCTCGGTCTCCTGCCGTTGGAAGTGGTAGAAGCGGTCCACGAAGTCAATCTGCTCGCGGTTGGGCACCATGATGAGCGAGGCACCGTTGCTGAACTGCATCGTGGTGGCCTTGTCCTTGTCGAAGGCCGGCCAGTAGGGCAGTCCCTTGCCGTTGGGGTTGCCGGTCTTGGCAAAGTTCACCCAGTATTGCTGCAGTATCTCGCTCACGGCGGCTTCGGCGGGATATTTGTCGGGCTGGTTCAGGAAGGTGCCGTTCAGATAGAGTATATCGTCGGCGTGGGTCACCCCGTGCCGCTTCTTGTTGCCGATGATGCTTAGCTCTGAGGGTTGTGCCAGATAGGCGGCGTAGGCGGGTTGCTTGCCCGTCTTCGACTGCAGACTGGCCCAGGCGAACGACGGCCAGGCGAAGCCCATGTCGCGGAAGGCGTCGCCATTGCTGAAGTAGGCCTCCTCGTCGGTGTTGCCGGGGTAGACTCTCAGCGCTTCCTGGGCGAAGGGACCGAAGATGTGCTCCACATTTTTCCGGTAGTCCTCCGCCTTGATGGGACCTACAAACAGTGACCCTTCGTCGGAGTTGGTCATGATGATGACCGGCACGTCGTTGTAGTCGCCGCGCTCATAGTTGCGGTAGAGGTCGTCGGTTATCACATAATTGTCCACACAGGGCCAGAAACCGCCGAAGCCCACGTCGTTGCCGGTCAGTGCGGCGGCATCCATCTGCCGCAGCTGCTTGAGCGACTTCTTCTTCAGGTGCTTTTGGAATTTGAGTCCCTGCTGTTCGGCTCCACGCTGAGAGGCATTGGTGATGAGGGTCCTGTCGCCGTCTTGCCAGGGGGCGAACGAGCCGCCGCTCTGGCTGATGCAGCCCTGGAAGAGGCCCTTGGCCAGAGGCGATCCGCACAGGATGCTGCAGCTGATGGCACCGGCCGACTCGCCGAAGATGGTCACCCGCGAGGGGTCGCCGCCGAAGTTGGCGATATTGCGCTGCACCCACTGCAGGGCATAAATCTGGTCCAGCAGACCATAGTTGCCCGAATGGCCGTCTTTCGACTCCTTGGTGAGTTCCGGATGGGCCATGAATCCCAACGCTCCCGTGCGGTATTCCACGCTCACCACCACCACACCGCGGCGGGCCAGGCAGGTCCACAGGTCGCCGGCATAGTGACCGGTCTGGAATCCGCCGCCGTGTATCCATACCATCACGGGCAGGCGGTCGTTCACTGAGGTGGCCGGGGTGGCGATACCGAGATAGAGGCAGTCTTCGCTCATCCTGGGGGCTCTGTCGCCATGGGTGGGCTGGGGCGGTTGTGGAGCGAAGTCGTCGGCTTTCAGCACACCGCTCCAGGCCTTGGGGGGTTGCGGGGCTTTCCACCGGAGGTTGCCCACGGGCGGTGCGGCGTAGGGAATGGCTTTATACACGGCCAGGTCGTTACCGTCGGCCGTGGCCTCCAGGTCGCCCGTCTCCACATGGGTTTTCATGAGCGGCTGGCTGTGGCTGGCAAGAACCGCCCCGAAGAGGACGCTTGCCAGTAGCAGGATTTTTGCTTTCATGATAGTATAGTGGTTAAGTGATGAATGAATTCCTTAATAGTATCCGAGATATAGAGCATGTTATTTTACCATTTTGTTTCCGTTCACCACATAGATGCCGTGGGACAGGGTGTTGTAGGTGGCGGTGGTACCCACTTTCACGCCCTGAAGGTTGTACACGGCCTCCGGGGTAGTCTGTTTCATGCTTGTCTCCTCTATGCCGGCGGGGTCCTTGAGGTGGTCTTTGAAGAACTGGTTGTACTCCGTCCACCAGGTGCCCGAGGTCTCATGGCCCAGGGTGGGGTTGGTCAGGTATTTCTTCTCCGAGCTCAGCAGATTGTTGTAGCTTGCCCAGTTGGTATGGGGCGGGCACACATTGTCCTGCAGCGAGTAGTTCATGTAGGTGGGGCAGCTGATGAGCGTGGCCAGGTTCTTCATGTCGAAGTAGGATAGCATGCGGTACATCTCCTCCTCCGTCATGCCCAGCTGCTGCCGCTTGCCGTTGGCGGCGTTGCCGGGCCACGAGGCTATCTGGAAGTAGTCGGGGAAATCGCCCATGAACGGCACGGCGGGAGCGATGGCGTTCAGGCGTCCGTCGCTCAGGGCAGCGGCGGCCAGGGTGAGTGCGCCGCCCTGGCTGGCACCCTCGGCGAAGATGTTGGCCTGCTGCACCGTTTCGCGCGAGCAGAGGAAGTCGATGGCTCTCACGGCGTCCATGAAGGCGCCGCGGTAGTAGTAATGGTCTTCAGAGTCGAAACCGAACACGAACCAGTCGCCGTAGGTGTTGGTGTAGGGCGGACGGTTGTTGATGAGCTGGCCGCGGGTCGACACGATGAGTTCCACATAGCCGGGGTTGTCGTCACCGCCCATGCACCAGGGGTCGTAGGTGCCGCCGTCGTAGCCGTTGTAGTGGATGATGGCGGGATAGGTGCCGGGAGCGGTGGGCTCGGCGAAGTAGGCGCGGGCGATGCCCTCACCGTTGGTGTCGCTCACCGAGTGGTATTCGAGCAGGTACACCTTGCGGCGGGCTGTCGACTTGCTGGGTATCTCGGTCAGTGTGTACTGCGGGTCCACCTCGGCCAGGTCGGCCTTGGCTTTCTGCCAGAAGGCGCTGAAGTCGTCCTGCATGTCGGGGGCGGAGACGATGTGTTCGGGGTCGTAGCCGAAGACGAAAGCGCAGGCCACCTCATTGTCCACCAGGATGGTGGCGGTGTAGAAACCGGGCTCCAGTGCCATCTCGGCGGTGTTGAGCTGGTAGGGCAGGGTGGCACCGGCCGCCACCGTCTGGGTGGCTTCCATCGAGTAGCTCTTCGTGTTCTTGTCGTCTTTCACGTTCAGCACGATGTGCACATCGGCATCCGCGGCGGTGGGGTTGGTGATGTTCACGGTGAAGGCGGGTGTCTCGCCTTCCGTCCACAGCCACTGGTGCACCACGGGCACACTGAGCTGCAGCTTGGAGAGGTCTTCCTCGCCGATGATGTCAACGCTCGTCAGGGTGAAGCCTACGCCCTGCACAATGCAGCCGTTGCCTTTCAGCTCGGTCAGCATGTCGGCGGTGATGGTGATGTCGGTGTGCTCACCGCTCAGCTGCACAAAGCTGGCCATGTCGGGCATCTCGGCCCAGGAGCCGGTGCGCAGAATGGCCTGGGCGCCGCTCAGCAGGTCCTTGAAGTGCAGTCGTATTATCTTGCCCACGGCGGCACCGGTGAAGCAGGAGGCGGGCAGGGTCACGAAGCCGCTCCAGTCGTTGGGCACCACTTTCTCGCCTATCCACACGGCATGCTCCAGTCCGGCGCCGCCGTTGCCGGCGTTCAGCTCTATCGAGGTGAGGGTGTAGCCGATGCCGGTCACCACCATGCCGTGCTGCTGCAGGTCGTCGAGCATGCCTGTGGTGAGGTAATAGCTCACATGGTCGTCGGCGGCCGAGATGAGTATGTTGCCGGCGTGGGTCAGGTCGGCCCAGTTGCCGTTGCGCAGCGACACTTGCGGCCAGTCGGTCTGGCCGGTGAAGATGAAGTTCAGTCGCAGTTCGTCGCCCACCTGTGCGTCGGCAAAGGCGGAAGCGCTCACTTGCACGGAGCCGCCTCCGCTCCAGGAGATGGCTTCTTCGCCGGTCCACAGGGTGGCGGCACTCAGAGTGGCAGCCCACAGCAGGGTGAGCAGGGATAGTAGATGTCGTAAATTTTTCATAGGTTTATGCTGTTAGATGCTGCGAAGATAATAAAAAATGTGTTTTTGTAAGGGTTTGTCGGCGTTTTTTATCCTAATTTGCGTACTTTTGCATGGATTTTTATTCCAATCAACCAGTCTGAAGGTATGAACAGTGATTCTTTTTGTGAACTACTCGTCGACCATGGCATACGCCCCACGGCCAACCGCATCCTGGTGGTGAAGACACTGGAGAGGGCGGGACGGCCCCTCTCGATGAGCGAGATAGAGGAAATGCTCGTCACAATCGACAAGTCGATTGTGTCGCGCACCCTGGCCCTGCTGCGCGAGCACCATGCCGTGCATGTGATAGAGGGCGCCCATGAGGGTGTGCGCTATGAGCTCTGCCACAGCCACGACGAGCATGCCGATACCGACACTCATGCACATTTCTACTGCGAGTGCTGCCACCGCACTTTCTGCCTCGACGGGGTTCCCGTGCCCGAGATGGAGGTGCCCGATGGGTTCGTGCTTTCCACGGCCAGTTTCATGGCCAAGGGCCTCTGCCCGGCTTGCAGCGCCAAAACGCGGCACTGAGGCTGCCGATTCCTGCCGCTATTCCGCCAAACCTATGTAAAAAATAGCCGATTTGGCAAAATAATGGGTAATAGAGGTGAATGAAGCACCACAATATTTGCACACTCTATGCGTTATAGACAATAAAGACATGAAATCTGCAATGAAGCGTAATCTTTTGGTGGCGCTCGCCTTGGTTTGCTCCTTCTCACTCTCAGCGCAGGAGGAGCGGAAAAACCGTGGCCCTATCGATTTGACCGAAAACCTTCAATATAACGTGGAGGCTCAGACCTCTTTCTCCGAGGGGAAGACACCGCTCTGGTTGAATGCCAACCGCTACGGCCTCTCCTCGCTCGATGAGATGAACGGCTATCTGCGCGCCGGTGTGGAGCGGCCCCTGCGCACCGACTCGCTGCGGCGCTGGGGCGTGGGCTATGGGGTGGATGTGGCCGTGCCCTATCATTTCACAAGCAGCGTGGTGGTGCAGCAGGCCTATGCCGAGGCACGCTGGCTGCACGGTGTACTGACCGTGGGCAGCAAGCAGCAGCCCATGGAGCTGAAGAACAACCGGCTCAGCACCGGCGCACAGACGCTCGGCATCAATGCCCGCCTAGTGCCCCAGGTTCGGCTCTCACTGCCCGACTACTGGACGCTGCCCGGCACCAACTACTGGGTGCATCTGAAGGGTCACATCGCCTATGGCAAGATGACCGACCAGAACTGGCAGCACGATTTCACCGCCCGCCAGCAGAGCTATGCCGACGGCATGCTCTACCACAGCAAGGCCGGCTATCTTATGATAGGCAAGGAAGACGCCTTCTATCCCCTCTCCGTGGAACTTGGACTAGAGATGGCCTCCACCTTCGGCGGCACGGCCCATGTGCGCCAGCTCGACGGCACGATGCAGACCTATGAGGGAGAGAAGGGCTTGAAGTCGATGTGGCACGCTTTCGTGCCCGGCGGAGCCGACAGCGGCGAGGATGTTTATCAGAATGCCGAGGGCGACCAGCTGGGCAGTTGGATGGCACGTGTCAACTGGAACAGCGAGACCTGGCGCCTCAGCTTCTATGCCGACAAATTCTTCGAGGACCACTCCTCCATGCTGCAGCTCGACTACGACGGCTACGGGGAGGGCGACGAGTGGCAGGCCAAGAAGAAGCGCCGCTACCTGCTCTACGATTTCAAAGACTGGATGCTGGGCACCGAACTGCAGTTCAAGTACGGCACTTGGCTCAGGCACATCGTCTTCGAGTATCTCTACACCAAATATCAGAGCGGCCCCATCTATCACGACCATACCCGCGGCCTGAAAGACCATGTGGGCGGCATGGACAATTTCTACAACCACTACATCTATCCCGGATGGCAGCACTGGGGGCAGGTCATGGGCAATCCGCTCTACCGCTCACCGCTCTACAACGACGACAGCAGCATCGAGGTGCTCGACAACCGTTTTACCGCTCTCCACCTCGGCTTGGACGGAGGCCACAACGACTTCTCCTACCGGATGCTCGCCACCTGGCAGCAGGGCGTGGGTACCTATCACCATCCCTTCACCCGCTCGCACCACAACCTGAGCGTGCTGCTCGAAGGCATCTGGCAGCCTACAAAGGGTGCCCTGCGCGGCTGGACACTCTGCGCCGCCTACGGCATGGACCTGGGTGCCATCCTGGGCAACAACTACGGCCTCCAAGTCACGGTGGCACGGCACGGACTTTTCAAGGACAAGAAAAAATAGACTATCGGTATGCGAAAATTCTACTATATCCTTCTGGCATTCACCACACTCTGCATCATGGCATCGTGTGAGTTGGAACCGTCGTCCGACGGCAACCTCTACGGGTTCTGGCACCTCGAAAGTATCGACTCTATCGAAGGCGGGACGGCCGACTTGCGCGACCAGCTCATTTTCTGGGGGGTGCAAAGCAACCTGATAGAATGTTCCGACCGCTCCAATGCCCACTCGCCTGTCATCTTCCGCTTTGAGCGGCAGGACAACTCGCTACACATGGGGCAGGCCTACTACAATCTGCGTGAGCAGGGCGACCCCGAGGTGACCGACGTGACGCGTCTGCACACCTACGGCATCGGTGCGCTGCAGCCCGTTTTTGAGATAGAGAAGTTGAAGACAGACCGTCTGGTGCTCACCGATGGAGTGGTGCGCCTCATGTTCAAGAAATTCTAAACCTGTGGAAGTCAAAAGCAAGATGAACAAACTGAAGATTCTTTACGTTAAGACACGCGACCTGACCAACTATGTGCTGGGGCCCATCCGGCGCATGGGGTTGCACCATTATCCTTTCACCATCATCTCCAACAACTGTTGGGGAGCCCACTGCTACCGCTACTACCGCCTGCCTTACGACACGCCCACCATCGGCCTCTACATCTTCACGCCCGATTATATACGTATGGTGCAGAATCTCCGTCATTATATGGAGCAGGAACTCCGGTTCATCTCCTGCGATGAATCGAAATACTGTGACATTCTCCGTGCACGGGGAGAGGAGCAGGTGCCCATCGGACTGCTCGATGATGTGGAGATAGTGTTCCTTCATTACAAGAGCCGTGAGGAGGCACTGGAGAAATGGCAGCGCCGTGTGAAACGCATCCATTGGGACAACCTCTACTTCAAATTGTCCGAGATGAACGAGTGTACCGACGAGCATCTCAAGGCTTTCGATGCGCTGCCCTATAAAAACAAGTTTGTCTTCACCATCCATCCCCGCCCCGATATCCGCTGCGCCATCCACTATCCCGGCTATGAACAGCAGGGCTATATCTCCGACGACACCACCTTCTTCAGCCGCGGCCTCAACCTGCGCCGATTCGCCAACGGAATGCTGTGGAAGTGAAAAAGCACTGCGCCTGCATGACACCGAGGTCATGCAGGCGCAGCTGTATAGATAGTCGTTTTACAGATAAGTTTTTTGTCGAAGATTCAATTTCTTCCAAAAGAGTTTGCAGACAGGCTTACTTCAATTTCAGCGATTCGAGCACCTTGAGCACCACCTCATTGTCGGCGGTTTTCACATTGCTCGTATTCACCTTGATGCCCCCGCTTTCACCATCACCAATCTTCAGAATGGCTGCGAATGAATCGCCGGCATCCTGCTTCCAAAGGAAGGTGCCGTAGGTGTTGTTGCCATAGGTTTTCTCACCCAAGTCTTGCATACCGGAGATATTCATTATAATCTGGCACTCCTGCTTGAAATTGGCAGCATCATCGTAAACGAAGTTGAGTCCCTCGGCATATTCCTTTCCGACGCTGATTTCATTGTCCTGTATCTTTCTCACCTCCCATTCGGCAGGAATGTCGACGCTGAACTTCGCACACTCCACGGTGCACGGTCCCATAGTGCCTTCTTTCACCTCCTGGCTCTCTGCCCCGGCAGTCTGTTCCTCGGCAGCAGGCTCTGCGCCTTCTGCATTTGCTTCACTCTTGTTACCGCACGATACCATGACTATAGCTGCTACAGCCACGATGGCAAACTGGAAAAACTTCTTCATAACTTGTTAATATTTAATGTTCTTTACACTTTGGGTACACCCAGTTCCTCCATGGTCTTGGCTATCCACTCCTCGTCGATGGCTTTTCCTCCCTCCGACTGTTTGGCAGTAGCGGCAAACTCCTTGATAAGTGTCGGGAAATCGGCAAAATCCTTGGTCATTTTCTCCAAGTCGGCCGGCTGTGCCTGGTCCATGGCCACAGCGAAGGGCTTGTAAGCCTCGATAGCTTTCTTGTACTGCTCTTTCCACTCGTCGGTGCTCCATTTTGCACCCTCGGCTTTGGCCTTGGCTACGATGTCGGCCAATGAAGCTGGCTGTTCGGCAGCGGGAGCGGCTTCTTCAGCGGCAGCTGCTTCGACAGCCTGCTCGGTCTGCTCACCTTCAGCGGCGGGTGCCTCACTCTTGTTTCCACACGAAGCCACCATCAGTCCGGTAGCCATGATTGCTAAACCCAGAATTGTTTTTTTCATTGTCGATAAGGATTAAAAATGTAAAAATGGTTTTATAAAGGTTATTATTGTTGTGCTGTTCTTTGGTGGACATTCAGTTGTTTTTGTCCCCATGGCAATGTCTGGCCAGACACTCATCAATCTTTCGCTCAATCAGCAGCTCGATTTTGGGCTCCAGCATTTTCCATTTCCTGTCGATGATTCTCTCGACCAGAGCCTCCTGCTGGTCCAGGTATCCCAGATATTCTGAAGCCAGTTTGTGTGCCGCTTTTTGTTTGTCTGTCAAATCCATATCTGCAAGCATCATTGCGATGGCAAAGTTATGGCAAAAAGAGGGTTGGCCTGTTGATAAAATCTACCAAAAGGCGTGTTTTGGCTTGTCATTTTCTACCAAAATGACAAAATGGTTAATAAAAACGATGAATTTACTTTCCTTTAGCCTTTTTGTTCTTCCCGAAATTGTGTGGGTGAGCATCTGTACACCCGCTTGAAGGTGTGGCTGAAAGAACTCGTTTCGTCGAAGCCGCACAGATTGGCGATATCTGCTACCGACATGGTGCGGTTGTCAAGGAGCAATCGTGTGGCGCGCTCCATCTGGATAGCCTGTATATAGGCTTTCGGCGTTTCACCTGCTGCTGCCATCAACCGCCGCCGGAAGGTCTGCACACTCATGTTGAGCTCCGAGGCCACCTTCTCCACGCTCAGGTTGCCCTCTTGCATGGCCACGTTCACGGTTTCGATGACACGCATGAGGAACTGCCTGTCCTCATCATTGCCGATGGCTTCCTTAGCCTCCGGCCCGTCATTTGCCTCCGGCGCATCAGCGATATGGGGCACATCCTTTTCTTCAGGCAACTGTTGTGCCGGCTCGTCCGTATGCTGCATGAGCCTTTCTATTTCCCGCACCAGCTCCTGCATCTGCTCTTGCTGCTTCCGGCGCAAGTGTCGTATGATAAGCCAAGCCGCAAGTGCTATAAGTAGTATAAGGAGTGCTGAGCAGACCATTGTGCGCAGGTGCTTCTTCTTGACGTCCAGGTTTTCCTGTTGCAGTATGTCATTTCCGAACTCAGCATTGTATCTGGAGAGGGCTTCTGCCGAGGAGTGGGTATAGAGCGAGTCCTTCAAGAGGTCGAAATAGTCGAGCTCTATTTTTGCCGAGTCGGGGTTGATGTTCCAATAGCTCTCATAGAGGCCGCGGTGAGCGTGCATCTCGTTGTAGAGGTCGCCCATTTTTGAGAACAGCGTGGCAGCCTCTTTATAACAGGGAATGGCCTCCCGTTGGCGTTTCTGGCAGAGCAGCGCCATGCCCATGCGGTTCAGGGCGATGGCGTAGGAATGGTAGTCGCCCACTTGCTTGAGCGCAGGAATCACTTGGCGGTAGATATTCTCTGCCTTTTTGTATTGGTGAAGTCCCAGCAGCGCCGAGCCCATTTGCGAGAGGCGTATGCTTGCCTGCGGTTCCCGTTGGGCCACGGAGTCGATGGTATAGGCTTGCTGTGCGTAGGAGAGCGCTTTTTTGTCGTCGCCCAGTGAATGGTAAATCTCTGATGCCATACCGAAGATGACGGCTTGCCGTGCAGGATTGTCCACCTTCTTCGCATGCTCCATGGCGCCAAGGATATAATGCTCAGCTTCCTTGGCCTGGTATCCCGCCATATAGATGCCCGCCAGTGTGTTCATGCTCGACGAGATTCGGTCGTCGTCGCCGCTCCGCATGTCGAAGTCGAGACATTGTTTAGCATACTTGGCTGCGTTTTTCACATCGCCCATGCGCACAAAGACAAGACCCAGGAGGTTGAGGCAGTCGGCTTTTTCTTCGTTGCCGCCATGATACAGTGGCAGCGCTTTCAAGCCATAGCTCACAGCCTCCTCATATTGCTGGTGGTCGTACATCCACTCTGCCGCCCAATACCACACCTGCTGCCGAAGGGAGTCGGCAGGGGTTTCAGTGCCGAACACCATTTTCTCATCGATGAAATCTTCTTTGAGCAATTCTTCAAAAAAGAGGTTGGCGGTGGCCGTTTCCGCTTTTTGGTCAAACTGCTTCAGCAGTGTGTTCAAATGGTCTTGAGCCATCAGGCTCACATTGGCCAAAAAGGTGATGAGCAATGCGGCCACTGCACGCATGGAGTATGTTGGATGGATGTGTCTCATGTTGAATCGGTCTTATGTCATGCCACCTCTTGAATCAGAGAATCTTCTTGTATATCTCGATGTGCTTCCGCACCACATCGTCGAGCGAGAACTCGCGCTCGGCCTTGGCGCGTCCGGCCAGTCCCATGCGCTGACGCATCGCCTTGTCGTTGATCAGGATGCGGAGCTTCTCCGCCAGGGCGGCGCTGTCCTTCACCGGCACGAGGAAACCGTTCACGCCGTCGTCGACCGTGTCCTTGCAGCCGTAGCTCTTCGTCGTCACAATGGGGCGCCCCATGGCACAGGCCTCTATCAGCGAAAGGGGAACTCCCTCGCGGTAGTAGCTCGGAAAGGCCACGATGTGCGAGGCGGCCAGCAGTTGCCTCACATCGGTGCGGTGGCCGAGCCACTGTATGTAGCGGCCGTCGCAGAGCCGCTCTAGGTCGCTGCGGCTGATGGCTTTCGGATTGTTCGACAACCCGCCGCAGAGCAGAAACTCCACCTTGCCCTCCATCTCCTTTCTGAGCCGCTCGGCGGCCTCTATCAGCACCAGCATGCCCTTCTCCTTCACCATGCGGGCGGTGAAAATCACCTTTACTGGACCTTCTTCCGGTTCGGGCGAGTAGGTGTAGAGTTGCAGGTCGGCGCCGGAGCCCTTGATGAAGTCGCTGTGCTCGCGGCTCACGATGCCGTGGCGCAGGAATAGGTCCTCGTCTTCATGGTTCTGGAAAATCACGCTCAGGTGGTCGCGGTGGTTGGCGTATTTCATCACGGCCATCACGATGCGGGTGGTGAGGGTCGGCTTCCGTCCGGAAAAGAGCACCCCCAGACCGCTCACGGCGTTCACCACACCGTGCGTATGTGCCAGACGGGCGGCCAGACCGCCCCACAGGATGTCCTTGATGCCCACATGGTGCACGATGTCGGGCTTCTCCTGCTTGTACAGCCGGTACAGGAAACGGAAGGTCTTCCACTCCTCCTTCAGGTTCATGCCGGTGGGATTGATGGGCAGGTCGGTCATGCGGAGGCCAAGTGCCTCCACCTCTTTGCGCCGGCCGGTGTCCTTGCACACGATATGCACGTCGAAACCCGCCTTGGCGGCTGCCAGGGCAATGGCCTTGCGGTGTGACAGGAAGAAGCGGTCTTCATTGACCACCATAATCAGGTTCGGCATAGCGTGTGGTTTGTAAAATCATGCAAAATTAGTGATTTTTTATAATAAAAAGCCGCCCGTCACTCCTTATTTGACTTTTTAGGCACAAAAAGTAATAAAAAGAGGCTTTCTCTCGTTCTAATAATGCCACTCCATATTATCACAATTAACAGAACACACCCAAAATGAAGATACTGTTTGTGCTTGACAGGGGAAACCTCTATGGTGGCGTGCAGAAGATGATGGCTGAAGTGGCCGTCGCGCTGGCCGAGCAGCATCACGACCAGGTGGGCGTGATGATGGCTTATATCGATGACGACAAGATGGAGGCCTATCTCCTGAGTCATCATGTGCGTGTGCATAATCTTCGATGCCGCAAATACAGTCCGCTTTTGCCCTTCCGCTATGCGCGCGTCATCCGTAAATATCGGTATGAAGTGGTGCACACCAATCATTCCTTCAGTCAGATATTCGGCGGTATCTCTTCCTTGTTGGTTCCTAAAACAGTCCGGTTCTTCTCCACGGAGCATTCCTTGGACAGTGTGCGCAGACGTCATGCCTGGTTCAGGCCCGTCGACCGTTTCTGCTATCGTAGGTATGCGTGTGTGCATGCTGTGTCGCATTGTGTGAGAGACCGACTCCTCGCATGGGTGGGCAAGGGCATGGAAAGCCGTGTCGATGTGATAGCCAATGGGGTCGATGTGCCCCTACTCGTGTCGTCAGTGCCGTTGGACAAGAGCTCTTTGGGATGCACCGGCGGCGATACGCTCGTATGCACCATCTCCCGCCTTGTGGAGAGCAAGGACTTGAAGACACTTATCCGTGCCATGGCGCTTCTGCCGGCCAACTATAAGTGTGTCATCGTTGGCGACGGGGCGGATGAGGAGAACCTGAAAAGGCAAGTCAAGGCGGAAGGACTGGAAAACCGCATCCTTTTCATGGGCCGCCGCACGGATATTGGTTCTATCTTGAAATCGGCCGACGTTTATGTCTCCACCTCCTTGTCCGAGGGATTCGGACTCACCATCATCGAGGCTTCTGTCTGCGGTTTGCCTGTGGTGGCCACCGACATTCCGGCCTTCCGCGAACTGCTTTATGAGGAGCAGCTCTTCTTGCCGGGCGACGCCAAGACACTTGCTGAAAAGATAATGGGGTGGAAGAGCCTGCCTCTGCATACGGACTTCCGCGAGAAGTATTCGCTCATGCAGATGGCAGATCTGTATAGAAAAGCAATGGCCAGCTCCTAAGAACTGGCCATCGGGTGGTTTATTTTGCGTTCACACGGTATATGGCAGGACGTGCGTCTACCTTCCGCGTCTTTACATTCACCTCTGAGAAATCCACATTCTTGGCGTTTTTCACGAAGAAACCTGATGCGGGCAGCACACCCCACATGGTGCCCTCGGGATAGGCTTTGGCTTTGTCGTCTTTTGGGGCGGCGGTCTCACCCATACCTCCGTTGTGATTGATCACGATATTGCTCAGTTTGATGTTTTCCACTTCCTGGCCGGGCAGACCCGAGATGGAGCAGCCCGTGCTGCCGGCTCCTGTCACGGTGATGTCTTTTATCACCACTCCGTTTATGCTGCCCCGTTTGGGTGTGGTGGTCTTCTGTCCGTAAGTGCTGCCGCGGTTGCCCAGACGCACGAAGATGGGGGTTTCGGTACCTTTCACCGTGATATCGCTCACGGTCACATTGGTGATTCTGCTGCCGTCGACACTCTCTATCGAAATGGCCGAGATGCCGTTGGCACGTCCGTTGTGCACCTTCTTCTGCTTGCTGGGTTTCACCGTGCAGTGGCTGAAAGTGATTCTGTCGAAGTCGCCATAGGTCTCCGTGCCTATCTTGAGCGCATTGCAGTGACTGCTCACCGTGCAGTTGGTCACCGTGATGTTGCTGCAGGGTTGTGAGGTGAAGTTCTTCAGGCAGATGCCGTCGTCGTCGGCATCGACAACCGCTCCGCTCACCGTCACATTGCGGCAGCCGTTGATGTCCATGCCGTCGTTGCAGTTGTTGCAATGGTTGTACACCTTGATGTCTTTGATGGTCATGTTCTCACAGGCATAGTAGTGCTGCATCCAGACCGCCGAATTGCGCATCGTGACACCGCTCACGGTTATCCCCTTGCAGGTGTCAAAGCGAATCAGCATGGGGCGGGTGATGCCGTGGGCATTGCAGGCGGCGTCGGTGAAGTGCTTCCCCTGTCCGTCGATGGTGCCGCTGCCGGTGATGCCGATATTGGCGGCATTGGCGGCGAAAATGAGCTGCGATGTGACGGTGACGCCAGGGCGGCCTTTGGAAAGCACGTAATGGGCGGGATTGGTGCTGCCCAGCAGTTTGGCTCCTTGCTCCACATGAAGTGTGACACCGCTTTTCAGTACGATGGCGCCTGTCACAAATTTGCCCTTGGGCACCACCACGCGGCCGCCGCCGGCTTTGTGGCATTCGTCGATGGCCTGCTGGATGGCTGCCGTGCAGGGCGTCTTTGACCCCTTCTTGGCCCCGTAGGAGGTGATGACGAAGTCGCGGGCAGTGACACCGAGGCAGAACAGCAGCATGAGGCTGGTGAGCATGAGGTTCTTGATGGTCGTTTTCATAGGGTAGGGGTTTTGATGAGTTATTCATACTTTGCCCAGCAGGATGCGAAGGCGAAGGAAAAAATCATTGGAGAAGTGCCCCATCGTGTAACGGCGGTCGGCAAATAGCCGCAGGCGTCTGGCGACCGATTGCCTGTACAGGGCCATCTCTTCCACTGCCTGTCTCCTCGCCGCCGGCATACTGGCGGCATGGCAGCGGAGCAGTTCGCGGGCCATTTCTTCCCGGTAATGCTGGCTCCAGAAGGTGCGCAGCGTCTTCATGCGCCGCTGCCACACCTCTCGCCAGGTGCGCTTCTGGCCTATCTGGTTGTGGTCGTGCTGGCGGTAGAGCATGTGCGATGTCTCGTCGTAGCACACCGTACCGATGGCGGAGGCCACCTGGTATACCCAGAAGTCGTGGGCGCTCACCCTATGGGGCGGATGGTTCCTGATGTGGCTGGCCAAAGTGTTGTCCATCACCATCGTGCACCCCACGGTGAGGCATTTCACCATGGCGGTGTAGACGTCGAAGTGCAGTCCCGCAGGCTTTACAAGTCCTTCCTCTCGGCCGTTGCGGTAGTAGGTCACGTTGGAGCAGTAGAGCACACATCCTTGTTCTTGTTGCTCTATCATACCGACGGCGCGGGAGAGTTTGTCGGGCAGCCAGATGTCGTCCTGGTCGCAGAAGGCGTAGTAGTCGGCGTCAGGGGCTGCGTGGGTCAGCAGGTGCATGAAACTCATGGCCCATCCCAGGTTGTCGCCGCCATACCAGGTGAGCTTGCCTGCGTCCTGCCAATGGTCCAGTATGTCGCGGGTGCGGTCGGTGGAGCCGTCATCGCGCACCAGGATGTGGGTTTCCACATCCTGCTGCGAAAGGAGCGACTGCAACTGCTCTTCCAAGAAATCCTCGCCGTTGTAGGTAGACATCAATATGGTTACTTTCCTTTTCATGGTGTTCTGAAATGTTTCGACAGGAGCGACACTTGTATCTTCTGCTGCATGATGAGCACCACGAAGAAGATAAACTGCATGACCGGCACCAGACTCATCATCACGTTCTCTTGGAAGAACTGCAGCACCAGCACATACACTACATACACATAGAGGCATTTGCCCACGCCGCTGCCGTTTCGCATCAGCCGGTAGCACCAGCCCGAGAAGAATCCGTAGAACACGGCAAAGAAGGCCACGCCCCTGTATTTGAAATCCTCAAAGAAGGGTTGGAACACGGTGAACACATTGGTGGGAAGCGGCACCCACACAAACTCCTGCAGTTTGCTGTTCAACTCATAGTCTCCGCCGAAACGGTTCAGGAAGAGGTATATGGTGGCAAAGGTGTGGGAGCCAAACTGCGGTGTCAGGTCTTCGGTCACCTGCTCGAAGGCCACCGAGGGCGAGAGAACGTAGATGGCGAAGAAGTCGAGGAAGGGAATGGCGTCGTTGGGGTCGGCGTCTTCAGTAAAACTGCGTGCCGAATTGATAATGAAAAACAGCAGTACGATTGTGGCCAGTGAGAGGATGATGGAGCGGACCTTTATCACTCCTTTCTCATAGAGCACGAAGAGCACGGAAAGGAAGAGGAAAAAGAGCATGCCTTTCTCCATGATGGCAAATGCGCTCATCAGACCGGCCATGATAATGGTGAGAAGTTGCCAAAGCGGTATCTTGGGATACCGCCACAGACCGACCACAATGAGCACCTGGTTCATCACATAGGAGTAGTTGAGGAATCCGTAGCTCTCATCGCCGTAGACAGCCAGCAGGCGGATATTGCTCAGCATGTCGGCCGTGTCGAACATGGTCACCACCTGGATAATCTTGTACAGGTAGAGGGGGGTGATGACCATGGAGATGACATAGAGCGTGTTGAACACGACCGTGCTGATGGGCGGCGATTGGGCAATGGTGCCGGCATCGGCATTCGACTTGGGCAGCACATGATAGGTGATGAGCGCTGAGGCACAGAAAAGGGGCACCCAAAGGGCCAGACAGGTGTAGAATTGGTCGCCGAGAGGATACAGCAAGTCGCCTTGAAACTGAAACATCACCACAATGGCCAGCCACACCGCCGTGGTGATGGTCCATGGCGAGAAGGTGTCGCCTATCTTGAAAAACAGAAAGGCGGCAAGCATGATGCCCATGATGAGTATGAACAGTATCTCCATTACGACGCGGCTTTATGTTCTTGATAGGTGCGGCGGCCCAGGCACCACCAGGTGGTGGCGACAAAGGCCAGAAACAGGAATGCCGACACATAACCGAAGGTGACGGGACCCGACGGCTCCTGCGCAACAGAAGCATTCTTCAAGACGGCAAACTTGAGAGAGAACTTGTCGACGAAGGCCTTGGCGCGGAAATACTGCTCGCGGTCTCTTGAGTAGGCACTGAAGGTGTTGTCGTACTCATTCATCAGATGGTCTTCCATACTCTCTGCCACGGCCGACGTGAGGTCTTGGTGGCTGTCTCTGAAACGGGTGTACTCATCGCGCGCCGCCTCAAATCGCCGGCGTGAGTCTTCCATCTTGCTGATTGCGGTCTTCAGGTCGCGGGTGTATCTCACACGGGCATAGTCGGCCAGGTGTTTCTCCAGATGTGCCCTCACCGAGTCGGCCAGCAGTGCGGCCACCACAGGGTCCTGGTCGGTCACCTGCAGCACGACGGTACCGTATTTCGACGACACCTTCGAGCGGATGTTCTCGTGGATGATGGCATGGATGCGGTCTCTCTCCGAAAGTGTGTCGCGGCTGATGCCTCTCCATATCCGCTCCCAGAGCGAGGATTTATGGTCGTTTGCCAGGTAGTGGTAGTAGTCGGTGCCCTTGTTCTCGAGCCGCACCTGCGACATCTCCTCAATGAAGGAGGGTGAGCCTATCAGGCGGTAGTAGACTTGGGGCATGCGGAGGCCTTTGTGCTCATTGATGGCTCCTTTGGCCCAGGCCGCCATGTTGTTCAGACCGATGAGCAGGTCGGTCTCGAAATGTTCGTCGCTTATCTTCACCTGCGAGGTGTAGCATTTGGGAATGCCGGCGCAGATGATGAGAGCTGCCACGATGGCCACGGCCGAGGTGACGGCATAGCTCCGCCAATGGAGAGAGCATTCTCTCCACACGCTCCACCGGGGAGCTGTCTGGTGCGTGTCGTCGTGAAGGGCCACCTTATGATGTTTTTCTATGCCAACAGGAATACGTCCTTGCGGTGCTGCCACATCAGTATCAACACGCGGAGCACGAATCCAAGAAACATGAAGATGGTCATGACCATCAGTTTCGACTTGTTGATGTGTTTCAGCGGCACGGAAGCCGACTGTACCACGGTGAAGGCAGGGGTGCTCTCCTGGACCTTGGCCTTGGATATCTGCAGCTGCTCATACATCTGGGTGTAGGCATTGTACTTGAGCTGCATCTCATTCTCAAGGTCTTCCTGCTTGGCACGGTAGGTCTGCAGAATAAGGTCCTGGTTGGCGTCGGAGTAGGCGGCATATTGCTGCCGCGCCGTCACATATTCCTCTTTCGACTCCATGAAAAGCTTCTCCATATAGGCCAGGTCATTGCGGGCTTTCTGGGTGCGGTATTGGGTTATGAAGGCCTGCAGGCGGTTCTTGATAGAGTCGGCCATCACTGCCGAGATGACAGGGTCCTGGTCGGTCACCTCAATGGTGATGACACTGGTCTTCTTGTCTACCGTGCAGTTGATGCTCTTGCCTATCTTGTGGGCTATGTTGTACTGCATCTTGCTGAGATGAAACGGGTTCACCTTCGTGCTGTCGCCCGTGAAGGGCACATCGTCGGTCTTCAGCTTCGCTACAATGTCGTGCAGCAGACGGGCCGGAAATGTGTACCAGGCTTTCTTGGTGTGGTTCAGCAGGTAGTCGTAGTAGTCGGTGGTCACACTGCCGTCCTTCGTGGTCACCTCAACGGGAAACAGACTCACGATGAAGTCGTTCGATCCTATCAGGTCGGGATACAGCTCTGGATAGATGGCATCGCTGCTGCTGCCGAAGTCCATGTCCATACCCACCATCGAGGCGATGGAGGATATGTTGGAGGTGAGGCTGTTGCCGGTGGTCGACTCGGGAGCGAGCATCACCGATGCCTTGTACTCCTTGGGCGTGCCGAAGGCCACGGCCAGACCCAGAACGGCTGCTATGCCGAGAAATACGGCCATCATCAGCTTGTCTTTGCCGATGACTTTCAGCAGTTCGATGAAGTCGACTACAATTTTTTTGCTTTTTCTTTCTTCCATATCTGTAGTGTTTTTCTCTTATCGGTTTTTTAGCACACGCCGTTTGTAGCGCAGTTTGTATCTGATGTATTTCAGCACTGAGCCATAGCCCAATGCGCGGAGCATGCTGTAGTTGGCATGGTTGTTCTTCAGAATCTTGACCAGATGCTTCATGCGGTAGCCAAGGGTCACCTTCCTGATGTCGCGGGCACCCACGGTATTGGTGCCGTGCTGGCGGTAGAAGACCAGGGGCTGGTCAATCAACCGCACCGTGCCTCCTTGGCTCAGCACGCAGTAGGTGGCCCATACATCGTGCATGGCCACCGGTTTCGCAGGCTTGCGCACAGCCTTTCGGGCGGCGGCGTTCATCATCATCGTGCAGCCGGTGACAAAGGGTATCACGGCCTCGTCGAAGGTGGTGAGGTATTCGGGGTGCAGACCATTGTAGCGCAGGAAAGAGCGGGCTATGGGCTGGAGGGTGCTGTCCACCACATACAGGTCGGTGTGCACGATGACGGCCCGGCCGGGTGTCTTCTGCTCTTCCTGGCGCATGGCCTCAAGACTCAGCCGCACCTTGTCCTCATCCCACACGTCATCGTGGTCGCAAAACAGATAGTAGTCGGCTTCCACCCGCTCCAGCATGCTGAGGAAGTTGGCGCAGGCTCCATGCTGGCTCTCATAGCGAAGCAGCTGTATGTTATCATGTTTTTGCGCATAGTCTTCCTCCAGTGCCAAGGTGCCGTCGGTCGACCCGTCGTCGTGGATGTAGACGGTGAAATAGGGGTACGACTGCCTCAGGAGCGAATCAATCAGTTCCCCCAGATACTGGGCTCCGTTGTAGGTGGCCAGCAGAATGGCTATAGTGGGTCTTTCCATGCGATGAGGCCTATTTAATCCATATTCCGGTTGCTTTGCCGTGTGTCAGACGGTGCAGCTGTATCTTGTTTACGATGAGTCCCGGCACATTCACCAGTATCATCACGATGAGCACACTCGTTATGTCGTGCCGGTAATGCACCATGAGGTAGGTGAGCGGGATGAACACGATGGCGGCCGTCACCGTCAGGATGAGCTGCAGTTGGAGCGCTCCGATGCCGTTCAGATAGTACGAATAGCTCAGACTGGCCAGAATGACCAGCAGATAGACGGCCATGAGGATGCTCAGCGGCAGGGGTATCTCCACCTCGGTGCCCACCCATAGGGCATACACCGGACGTGAAACAGCCACCATCACCGCCAGCACGACGGCCACGCCCATCACAATCTTGTCCATACGCCGGCGGGCCTGGCGTATCCAGGCTATGTCACCTCGGGCATAGGCATCGGTGGTGGCCGACCAATAGGGGGCGCTGATGATGGTGAAGACGAGCATGGTGATGCTGAAGTAGCGGTACGCTATCTGATAGGGGGTAACCATCGACGGGTCGAAAAGCTTGGAAATCAAAATGTTCGACGACATGAAGAGCAGTATGCCGGCTATCTGCAGCACAAAAAACTTCACACCGATGGTGAAAAGCGAACGTACGGCATGGCGGTTGAAGGTACCGAACGAGGGACGCAGCTTGGGGTAGCGCCCGTAGAAGGTGATGGGGTAGGCGATGAGATAGGTGAGCAACGGGGCGGCCGTGTTGACCACGGCGATAAGCAGCAGTGAGCCGCTTCCGCCCATGTATACCAGCCAGGTGCCCACAAGTTGCAGGGTATGGCCTACGGTGACCAGTAGGTTGTTCACGGCCGGCAGTTGGAGCCCCAAATAGAAGTTGCCGATAAACTTGAAGATGAAGGTGGCCGATACGAAGAGGATGGACACGGCCATGATGTCGCCCAGGTTGGGTATCACCGCAGGGTCTACATTCAGAAAGGCATGCAGGTCGAACGTCTTGACGGCGGCTATGGCCGCCAGCATCACGGGCAGGATGATGAGGGCCAGCATAAAGAAAGTAGAAGACACGGTCTCGCGTGCCTTCTTCATGTCTTCCTGGGCCAGGTAGGTGGCCAGCTTGTTTCGCAATCCGTTGCCCAGACCGATGTCCAGGTTGTCTATCCATATCAGCATAGAGCTGATGGTGAGCCAGATGCCGTTCTTGTAGTCGCCCAGGCAGTGCAGTGTAAGAGGTACGAGCAGCAGGGTCACAAGACCCGACCATCCCTTGATGAGAAAGGAGAAGAAGATGTTCTTCCTCATCAGGGCAGTGCGTTTGTCGGGGCCAAGGAGTCGCTGCAGGTTCACTTCTTATGGCTTTTACTTGAGAATGTTGGCTATCGTGGCGATGATGGCGGCGAAGGAGCCTACCGAGGTGGCGATGCTCAGCGTCTCGGCCAGCGTGGTCTTGTTGATGGCCTTGGCGGGCACCACAATCTCGCAGCCGGGTTGTGGCTTGGCGTTGTGGCTCACCTTGGCCACCTTGCCGTTCATGTAGATGATGTAGGCTTGGCGTTTCTTGGCCTTCGTGCTGAAACCGCCCGCCTGGCTGATGTAGTAGCTGGCACTCTTGCCCTCCTCATACACCACGGTGTTGGGGTAGAGCACCTCGCCGTTCACTTTCACGGTGCCGGTGTAGGGAGGCACCACGATGCGGTCGCCCTCGCGCAGCACAATGTCTTCGTCGCTGCCGGGGTGTAGCACGGCCTGCTCCAGGTCGATACCCACGGGATAGGTCTCGCCCACTTCATATTTCTTAAGCTGTTGTGTCTGCTTCAGGTTGGCAATGTTGGCATTGCCGGTCTTGGCTATCTGCTCCTGCAGGTTCTGCTCGGCCTGCTCCTGGGCGTCGCGCAGAACCTTGATGGCGCGCTGCCGCTCCACCTCGTCATACTTGCGCTCCAGACGGGCGCCGCGCAGGTAGGCGCGGTCGTTCACACCACCGGCTTTCTTCAGCAGTTCGCTCACACGCATGTTGTTGGTGGTCAGCGTGTAGGTGCCGGCAAACATCACCTCGCCTTCTATCTTCACGTTCTGCTGCTTGCTGTAGCCGGGGCTGCGGCGCACATACACCTCGTCGAAGGGCTGCAGGGTGAAGCCGGGCTCACCGTCGATGATGAAACCTTCCTTCAGCGAGAAACTGTAGGTATGGGCGATGAGGCTGTCGTTGGTCACGGCGCCGGGGTTGATCACGCGGCGCGCCACGTCCACCTTGGCGGTGGAGGCCGTCTCCTTCAGACCGCCGGCCTGCAGGATGAAGTCTTCGATGGTCTCATTGGCGGCATACTTGTAGATGCCGGGGTAGTTCACCTCGCCGTGGATGGTGATGGTCTGCTCTTCCATCAGGTCCTGCCGGGTGGGTATGTAGAGAGCGTCGTTGGGCTGGAGGGTGATGTCGCTCACCGTGCCGGCCAAAATGCCGTCCACGTCAACCTGTATTACCTCCAGGGTGCGGTCCTTGCGCATGCGGTGCATCACGGCATGGCCGGTGAAGGCGTCCTCACGCAGGCCCTCGGCGGCTTCGAGCAGGGTGCGCACGCTGGTTATCTCACCGCCCACCTGGTACATGCCGGGGCGGAACACGGCGCCTTTCAGCTCCACCATGTTGTCGTAGCGGTCCAGAATGGAGTCTACCGTAATCGAGTCGCCGTCGGTCAGATGGAAGGAGGGCATATCGAACTCATCCACGTTGAACACCGAGTATTCGCGGCCCGACTTGCGTATCACGCGCACCGACTTCTTGTAGGCGTCGCCGGTGAATCCGCCGGCATATTTGATGAGGCTTGCCAGACTCTCGTTTTTCTTCATCTCATAGTACATGGGGCGCTTCACCTTGCCCGCCACGTTCACCAGGCAGTCGTAGGCGCCCACCATCACCACATCGTTGTCGGCCAGGCGCACATTGCCCGTCAGACGGCCGTTCTGAATATAGTCGTACACATCGACCACCGAGATGAGCTGGCTGTTGCGGTACACCTTGATGTTGCGCAGCGTACCCAGTTCGGTGGGACCACCGGCCATGTAGAGGGCATGGAACACGGAGGCGAAGGCCGAGAGGGTATAGGTGCCGGGGGTCTTCACGTCGCCCATCACATTCACCATGATGGAGCGTGTCTCACCCACCGTGAGCCGCAGTTTGCTGCTCTGGTAGCGGGCGCCCAGTTTGGAGCGTATCGTGGCGTTGGCCTGGTTTACCGTCATGCCGGCCACATACACGGGGCCGTAGCCCTCGATGGTGACATGGCCGTCGGGCGACACCACACTTTCTATCGTCTTCTGCGAGGCGCCGTAGATGTCGATGTAGACGGCGTCGCCGGGGCCCAGACGGTAGGTCTCTGGGGTGGCGATGTTCATGTTGGGCTCGAAGGTGAGCTGTTTGTTGGTGAACAGGTCGTGGCCGTAAATCTTCTTCTTCTGTTTCTTCACCCGTTCCAGCAGGTTCTCATACATCGTGATGGTGTCGGCGGGCAGCCAGGAGTTGAGCTCGTCGACGAATTCCAGGTAGTCCTCGTCCTCATCGTCGTAGGTGCGCTGCGTTATCTCGTCGTCCTTGATGCGGTAGCCGGAGTTGTAGCGGCTCATGTCGGTCGAGATGTCGGGTATGCGGTCGGTATACTGGGCATCCTCATACTGTGTCTTCTTGTTGCGGGTGCGGTCGGTGCTCGTCTGCGTGTTGGCGGAGAGGCCGCCCAGACCTTCTTCCTTCGACATGCGCTCGTATTTCTTGCGCACACGCCGTATCTGGTTGATGTCTACACCGCGCTGCATGAGCTGCACCACAATCTGCTGCTGCGAGGTGCCTGCCTCATGTTCCTTGATAATGAACTGGAATACCTGCTCATCGGTCATCGACGACTGCGCCGAGAGGCACAGCGGCATGAAAACGGCCAAGAGCAAAAGTAGAATCGTCTTTTTCATATCGTGATAGGAATTTTGTTCAGAATTTCTTGCCGCTCACCACGTTGTAGACCGTGTTGAGCAGGATTTTCAGGTCGAGCATCAGCGTGCGGTTCTCCAGGTAGCGCACGTCCATGTCCAGCCGGCGGAGCATCTTCTCCATCGTGTCGGTGTAGCCGTTGTAGAGGGTGGCCTCGGAGGTCAGACCCGGCCGCATCTGGTAGATGAGGCGGTAGTCGTGGCTGTGCTCCATAATCTGGTTGATGAAGTAGCGGCGCTCGGGGCGAGGACCCACGAACGACATGTCGCCCTTGAGCACGTTCCATAGCTGTGGAAGTTCGTCGAGATGGTGGTCGCGCAGGAATCGTTCAAAGCGGGTCGACTTCACGCTGTCGCTCTGCGCGATGAGCTGCGGTCCCTCGTCTTCCACCACGGTGCTCATGGTGCGGAACTTGTAGATGTTGAAAGGGCGGCCGCCGTAGCCGATGCGCTCCTGCGAGAAGAACACCGGACCGTTGTGCTGTATCTTCATGATGAGCATGATGACCAGGTAGAGGGGCGACAGCACCACAAGCCCCAAAAGGGCGCAGACAAAATCCGCAACCCTCTTCACGGCCCGCTGGCAACTGCCCATGGAGTCGTGGCTGTAGGAAAGGCTCAGGGCCTTCTCTTGATATATCTTGACCAAAACTTGAAGTCTTTTCTAATTATATAACACATTTTTCGCAAAATTGTTGCAAAGGTACTCATTTTTTTTCAATATTATAAACAGTGCTTGCTTTTTTGGACAGGTGGCTGCTGATACAGCGTGGAAAGCTTGCATGAAGCGCCGCTTTCCGAGGCCGGAAAAGGGCGGCTGTTTTTGTGGGATAATGGGGAAAAAGGTTGGGAAAAGCGAAAAAAATAGTATTTTTGCAGTCTGAGAATGAAACCATGTCAGGGATGCAGCAGCTTTTTCGCACTTTCTTCACCGCTCTTGTCCTTGCGCTGTCGATGACCATGCCAGCAGCGCAGCAGGATGATATGGTGCGGAAGTGGATAACGCTCTCCTCGCAGCAGCTCATCGACACGGCATGGCACCATACGCATGGCCACAATGTGACCGACACCACCCTCATCTGCCTGAGCATGGTGGTGAGCCGCTACGACAGCGACCTGCCCAAGCAGGAGACGGAACAGTGCATACAGGCCTCTATGTATCTGTGGAGTATCTATTTCTATCTCTATTTCGACTATTCCAAGAGCATGGAGTATCTGGTCAAGGCACAGACCATGGCGCAGGCGGCCTCGCTCCATATTCCCAAGATTGACAATGCTTTCGGGGCGCTCTATCAGACGCTGGCCGAACAGTGCCACGACCGGAGCCTTCATGTGAGGGCGCTGCATTATTACACCCAGGCTTTTCATGAGGCACTGCGGCAGCGCCTCGACGAGGAGACCGACAATAGTTTCGGCAATGCCATCTATGTGGCGGCTGCCATCGACAGCATGGAGGCGGTGAACAGTCAATGGGACAGCTATCAGCACCTGCCCGTGAGTGAGAAGAATGTGCTGAGAGATTACAACCGACTGATGTACAAGGGATTGCGCTTGATGGATGAACGGAAGTTTGAAGATGCTTTCATGACCTTCGGACAGCAGCTCGACCGACTGCCCGATACCGAAAACTATGTGCGCCATCAATACGTCACCCTCACTCATTGTGCCAAGGCGTTGGAGGCCATGGGCCGCCGTCAGGAGGCGGTGGACTTTCTGCTGCGGGCTGAGCAGAAGGCGCTTCAGAGCGGCATGAAGGATATGCAGCTTGAGGTGTACGAACGCATGGCCAGCTGCTATGAACAGCTCGGCAATACCGTGCTGAGCCGCCAACTGAGAGAGAAATACATGAGTCTGAAAGAATCGCTCGTCAACTATAGGCAGTTGGCCGGACTGAGCGAGATGCAGTTCATGGGCCGGCTCAGCCAGCTCAACGAAGAGATGGAGCAGGTCAGGGAGTCGCGCGACCAACTCGGTACCCTGCTCACCCTGGTGGCCGTCATCGCTTTCTTCCTGCTCGTGGTGTTCCTCATCTTGCAGCACAACAACCGCAAACTGCGCCGTACCAATGCCTCGCTCTACCAGAAAAACGTGGAGATGCTCAGGGCCGAGGAGGAGAAACGCCAACTGGAAAGGCAGTTGCACAGTGCCAAACCGCAGGAGGAGAAATACAAGAACAGCAATCTCGATGAGTTGACGAAAAATGAACTCATGGAGCGCATCCTCTCTATAATGGAAAGCGGAGGCGAGATTTTCTTACCCGACTTCTCTGTGGAACGGCTGGCGACACTCACCGACTCCAAATATAAATATGTGTCGCAAGTGATACATGAGAAGTGGGGCGAAAACTTCAATTCCTTCCTCAACAGCTACCGCATCAAGGAGGCTTGCCGTCGGCTCGGAGATATTGACCACTACGGACAACTCACCATCGAGGCTATCGCATCGGGGGTGGGGTTCCGCTCGCGCACCTCTTTCGTGACTTCTTTCAAGCGTATCACCGGACTCACCCCCTCCGAGTATCAGCGGCTGGCACGAGAGGAAGTTTCTGCTGCCCTGCCGGAGTAGCAGGGAGGCCGAAGCGGTGTGGCAAGAATTGCCACACATGTGTCGAAATGTCGACTGATTTCTGAATTTTGAACGGTTTCCGTAAGATTTATGCCCTGTTTTTGTAGGAAATTCATACTTTTGTGGCATAAAAGCACAAATACCTAAATGAAACGTTTTTTATGCTCGCTTCTGCTGATGACCATCACAGCGGGGGCTTTCTCACAACAGACCGCCAGGCAGCGCGCCCTCAGGTTGGCGGCTGAGTGCCTGAATACCGATGCCGCCAACGTGGCGGTCAGTGTTTACCATGCTCCCGCCTCTAAGGAAGCCGGGCAGCCTGTGCTGTATGTGGCCAACAAGGTGCGCAACGGCGGCTTTGCCGTTATCGGCACGGATGGCGCCCATGAGGTGCTGCTGGGCTATGCCGATGAGGGGACACTCGACCCCGACCGTGTGCCGGCACCGCTCAAAGAGTGGCTCGACCTGTATGCCGGCCAACTGGCGCTCGCCGCACAGAACCCCGGCACCTGGCGCATGGCAGCCGCAAAGCAGGAGGCGATGGAGCCGGTGGCCCCGCTGCTGGGCGATATCACCTGGGACCAGACTTATCCCTACAATCTGCTCACTCCGCTCTATGTGGGCACCACCCATGCCGCCACCGGTTGTGTGGCTACGGCCATGGCGCAGGTGATGCGCTACCATCAGTGGCCGGCACAGGGGCGGGGAGAGCACAGTTATGTGTGCACCACGATGAACAATGTGACACTTGCGGCCGATTTTTCCCAAAGCACTTACCAATGGCAGCACATGACACCCAAATACTCTGCCGTAAGCACTGAAGAGGAGTGCATGGCGGTGGCGCAGCTCATGAAAGACTGCGGCTATGCCGTCGACATGCAGTATGGCGAGCAGAGCGGCAGCAACATCGAACTGCTGCCCAATGCCCTCACCACCTACTTCGACTATGACCCCTCGATTGGCCTCTACAACCGGCAGTATTACACCCAGAGTGAGTGGCACGACATCATCTGCCGGGAGATACGCGAGCACCGTCCCGTCTTCTCCACCGGATTTACAGGCGGAGCCGGCGGCCATGCCTATGTGTTCGACGGCTACGATGCCGACGGACTGATTCATGTGAATTGGGGATGGAGCGGCATGTCCAACGGCTACTACCGTCTCTCGGCGCTCACGCCGCCCACACAGGGCACCGGAGGAAGCACCGGGGGCTTCAACACCAAGCAGGCCATCCTCGTGGGCATGGTGCCCCAGGGCCAGGGTGGTGAAAAGCACATACAGATTGTGTCGTCCGAAAAAACCAAGGCTACTCCCGCCACGGCCCAGAAAGGGGAAACCGTGACCTTGAAACTGACAGGAAAAATAACCAACTACCACTGGTGCGACGCCGTGGTGGACCTGGGCTTCGGACTCTTCGATGCCGAGGGCACGCTGCTCAAGACCTTCCCCGTGGAGGAAGACGTCGCCCTGGCTACCAACCAGTATAAGATAGGACTCACCTGCAATGAGGCCGACTTCTCCGATATCGCCGACGGGGCGTATGTGGTGCGGCCCGTGGCCCGCAGCCATGGCGATGCACAGTGGACGGTTGTGGGTAACTACAACTACTCCAAGCCCAACCACCTGCTGCTCACTGTGCAGAATGGCACGCTGTCCTTCCTGTCGCCCGCTCCCTACGACCTGAAAGCGGAGGGCATGGAGACCACTTCGTTCTATAAAGGGGTGGCGGCACAGGTAAAGGCCCTCGTCACCAACCAGGGCGACATGGACTACAGCAGCGGCCTCAAAATGGCCCTCTTCGACCTCAACACCGGTGGGTTGGTGGCGGCCGGCGACGAATACCTCACCGACATCGGGGTGGGAGAGAGCGTGCAGGTGGCCATGAACAGTGTGTTCAATGAGTTTCCCGGCACTTACGGCCTCTCCATCATCGACGAGAACAATGCCCGGCTCTGTGAGCCGCTGACGGTGGAGGTGTTGCCCGCTCCCGCACAACCTTCCGATCTGCAGATGCTGCAGCAGCTCGCCTTTGCCGACAACAGTAGTGTGCCGCAGGACAAAGTGGACCTTACCGCTCATCTGCAGTGCCCCCAGGGGGTCTTCGCAGGCGATGTAACCGTCTATATCTACGACGAGACGGAAACCACCGTGGTGGGAAGCTTCGATCCTGTGTTCACCTTCGTAGAGGAAGGACAGCAGGTCCATGTTGACCTGCACGCCACCTTCGAGAACGGGGTGCCGGGCACTACCTACAAGGCGGTGCTCATCAACCTCTCGGCCTACAGCTACTTACAGCCCCGCGACCTGGCCAGTTGTCTCTTCACCCTGGTTCCCGCCACCACCGGCATCACACCGGCCTTCACGGATGCCACAGACCCGTCGACCGTCTATACCCTCGACGGCAGGGCTGTCAGCAACCGGCACCGCCTGCCGAAGGGCATCTATCTGCGCAATGGAAAAAAATTCATCATCCAATAAAAACAAACTTATGAAGAAACAATTCATCCTTACGCTCGTGGCTTCGATGATAGCCATGGCGCCGTGCGCCGCACAGGAGGCTGCTCCGCATCAGGGACTCCAGAAGAAGGTGGAGCTCCCGGCACGGAAGCAACTGCTGCCCGCACGCAGAGTGAAAAAGAATGTTCCGCAGGCCGACATAGCGGCTTACCAGGGACGCACGTTCTATGGAGCGCTCAACAACTCCGACGCCTGGGACGGTGTGGGCATCGGAAGTGTACCCTACGGTGTGTATACCTTCACCATGGGCAGTGAGGCCGACTTCCAGCCGGTTTCCACCAACCTGGTGTACAACTTCATGGCCAGCGCCTTCTCGCGCGACTGCCTCTACGGCGTGCAGGCACTCTCTATCATGGGCGCCCTCAACGGTGCACGCTACCAGGCTCTCGATGCCGAGAACTTCAACACCGTGTGGGAGGAGATGCGCGACGGCTCCTATGGCATCATTCCTTCGGTCATGGCCTATGACCCCACCAGCGACAAGACCTATGCCGCCATGTACAACGATGAGCTCAACGGACTCAACTGGGCTGTGTTCAACAAGACCACACGTCAGTTCGACATCCTGCACAAGTGGACCAACGACTTCCAGCCGCTCACCCTGGCCGCTACCCCCGACGGGCAGTTCTACTGCATCGACGGCAATGGTTACCTCTACATGATCGACAAGACCAACGGCGAGGCTGAGATGGTGGGCGAGACCGGCGTGCAGCCCACCAACTATGTGCAGGCCATGGGCTACGACGGACGCACCGCTAAGTTTGTGTGGCAGGCCGTCGATGTGAGCGGCAGCAACCTCTATGCCGTTGACCCCGCCACGGCCAGCACGGAACTCATAGAGCGCCTGAGCAAAAACGAGCAGGTGTCGTCGCTCTTCTTCAAGGAGAATGCAGCGCTCGACAAGGCACCGGCAGCCATCGACAACCTGCGCTTTGAGTTCACGGAGAATGGCGGCACCACCGGCTACCTGCGTTTCACCATCCCCGCCAAGTCGTACGACGGCGAGTCGATGATGGGACAGCTCAAGATGGATGTGTGGCTCGACGGAGAGATAATCAAAGACAACGTGGGCGCACTGACCGGACAGTCGCTCAAACTGGCCGTCGACCTGACTAACGACAATCACTATGCTTACGTCATACTGCGCAACAATGTGGGCTCCTCGCCGCTCAACTATGTGTATGCCTATGCCGGCTATGACGTGCCGAAAGCGGTGACCGGTGTGACACTCGCCGTGGAGAACGGACAGGCCAACCTGACCTGGACGGCGCCTGAGGGCGGTGTGAACAATGGATACATCGACTTCGACCACCTCACTTACAAAGTGGTGCGCATGCCCGACAATGTGGTGGTGGCTGAGAGCTTGAGCGGCACTGCCTTCAGCGAGACCCTGCCCACCAAGATGGAGCGCTACTACTATCTTGTGGCGCCCGTCAACGGCGAGGGAAAGCAGGGCGAGTTTACCGAGTCGAACCGTATACTCGCAGGCGAGTCGTTCGGCACACCGTATTTCGATGACTTCAGCGATGAGTCGACCCAGAGCCTCTGGACCATCGTCGACAACAACAACGATACCTATACCTGGACGTACAACTCATGGAGTGCTGCCATGAGCATCAATACCACCTCCTGGGACATTGAGGTGGGATGCGACGACTGGCTCGTATCACCGGGCATCGCACTCAACCCCGGCATCACCTACGCCTATATCGTGAACATGCGCAACACCTTTGCCAACTACCCCGAGCGGGTGAAACTGCTCATCGGTACCGACCCGTCCGATCTCTCCACCTTCACCGTGCTCGATGAAAACAATGCCTACGACGTGCTGGGCAATGCCACCGACTGGGAGTGCGACTTCCAGGTGGAGGCCGACGGCACCTACTACTTCGCCATCCAGTGCGGAAGCCTCAAGGCCGACAACTGCTCGGGTGTCTTCGTCAACTCCGTCAGCGTGGAGGCACTCGGTGCCAACGGCGCTCCTGCCGAGGTGACCAACCTGGCCGTAACACCCGAGGAGACCGGCGAGATGGAGGCGGTTGTCTCCTTCACCGTTCCCGTCAACACACTGGGCGGTGAGCCGCTCGCCGGCAATATCTCCGCCAACATCTACCGCGATGATGCCGAGACGGCCATCCATACCCTGACAGACATCACTCCGGGCGCCGAGGTGGCCTGGACCGACAATACCGTGCAGGGCGTGGGCAAGCACAAGTATACCGTGGCACCCGCCAACGCTGAGGGTGAGGGCAAGAAGGTGAGCCAGTCGGCTTTCATCGGCGTGTTCACGCCTACCTACTCCGAGTCGTTCGACACCGAGAGCTCGGCCGAGTTCTATACCACCCAGGCCAATATCGGAACTGAGGCTTATCCCACCAAGTGGACCTGGCAGTCGTACAACCAGAACCTGGGCCTCAGTGCATCGCTCAACCCCGGCAGTCATGTGTGGCTCTATCTGCCCGCCATCAAGCTCGACGCCGAGTCGGTGTATGAGTTCTCCTTCATCTGGAACCACAACGTATGGGACGGTACCGGTGCCGATGCCTTCATCTACAACGGCATGCAGCCCGACTCTACCGCACAAGCCCTGCTGGCTTCGCTGCCTTACACCGCCTATGGCGCCAACCTGCCCGTGGCTCAGGATATCGTGACCACCGAGGCTGGCAAATACTATCCCTCTATCTTCATCGAGGGAACTAAAGACTTTGCCTATGCCATGCCTACCATCGACGATGTGGTGGTGAAGTTTGTGGCATCGGCTTTCGCTCCCTATGCTGTGGAGAACCTCAAGGCTGAGGCCGACCAGGGCGGACAACTCCTGACCAACCTCTCGTTTACCGCTCCCGTCAACGACTATGCCGGACGTGCGCTTGAGGGTAACATGAAGGTGGATATCTTCCGCGGCGACAACGCCATTCCGGTGCAGACCTTCAACGACGTGAAACCGGGCGACGCGCTCTCCTGGCAGGACCAGCAGCCCCTGCACGGCTTCAACAACTACCTGGTGGTGGCCACCAACGACAAGGGACGCGGCAAGGCCGTCACCGACACAGTGTATGTGGGTGTAGATGTGCCCAATGCTGTTGACAACTTCGCTATCGTGGGTTCGGATGACAACCAGAAGGCCATCCTCTCCTGGGAGGCTCCCACCGAGGGCATCCACGGCGGTGTGCTCGACGCATCGCTCGTCTACATGGTGTTTGAATACTTCCCCGAGAACCCGGATGAGTCGAAGATTTCCTTCCTGACCACCGACCTCAAGGACCTGAGCTATGTGGTGAGCCCCGAGCCCACCGACAAGCAGACGGTGCACTATTACGGTGTGATGGCGGCCACCAGCGCCGGCTATGAGATGATACGGCTCGACTATGTGGTGCTGGGCAAACCTTATGACCTCCCCTTCGCCGAGTCGTTTGCTAACGGCGCCGAAAGCTCCGAGGTGTGGATGGCCGGCGGCGAGAACACCAGCTATGCCGCATGGGTGGAGGCTCAGGACGATGCCAACTTTACCGCTCAGGACGGTGACAACGGCTACGCACGCTACTACAACGGCTCCTACTACGGCAACCGTCTCATGGGTGAGCTCGTGACACCGAAGTTCAAACTCGATCCCGAGGCCGACACACTGACCTTCGCCGTCTACAGAGGCCTCACCTCGACCAATGTCGAGATGCCTTGCCTGCTCGTGGAGCAGAATATCAACGACGGTGCGTTCGAGGCCATCAGCGACACCATCTTCGTAGCCGGCGACGGCAACGAGCCCGGCTGGTATGAGTTCGTGCTCCCGATGAAGACCTATCAGGGTGCCAACTTCTCCACCCTCAAGTTTAAGGGCTTTGCCAGCAATATGAGCGAATTGGTGCTCATCGACAACATCCGCATCGTGGGCAAGAGACCTACCGACGGCATCCGCAACATGGAGCTGCGCCTGACCGACGGTGACATCTACGACCTCTCCGGACGGAAGGTGACCACCACGGCTCCGAGGGGTGTCTACATCATCCGGAAGGGTGAGCAGACCCGTAAGGTGACAGTGAAATAATTTTCTCAAATGTTTAGACTGAAAGGGGGTGTTCCAAAAAGGGACACTCCCTTTCTCCTTTCATGTCATAATAAATCGGTGCCTTTTGCGTTCTTATTACAGTTATTCATCTACTAAAACATCTATTCCTATGTATCTAAGAAATTTGTTCATACTGCTGTGCCTCGCGCTCACCTTGGGTGCTCAGGCGCAGGATAATCCGTACCGTGTCTATACCCGGCAGTTGCCCTTCAGCATGCCCGAAGTGGCGGCACCCGTCTTTCCCAAGAAAACGGTGAGCCTGGCCCAGTATGGGGCCAAGGGCGATGGAAAGACACTCTGCACCGAGGCTTTCAACAAGGCTATCGACGAACTGAGCCGCCAAGGGGGCGGCCGCCTCTCTGTGCCACAGGGGGTGTGGTTCACCGGACCCATCGTGCTGAAAAGTCATGTCGACCTGCATCTGGAAAAGGGGGCCGTGATTCTCTTCTCGGGCGATATGGACCTCTATCCGGTCATAGAGACCAACTATGAGGGGGAACTGCGCAAACACTGCCAGTCGCCCGTGTCGGCCGTCGGTCAGACGGATATCGCCATCACCGGCCAGGGCATCATCGACGGCAACGGCATCTGCTGGCGCCCGCTCAAGAAGGAGAAGGTGACCGAGGGGCAATGGAAGAAATTCACCTCCAAAGGGGGCGTCTTCCCACGCTCCACCATGTGGTATCCCTCGGAGGAGAGGGTGAAAATGCGCCCCGTGCTGCTCTATCTGGAGAGTTGCAAGAACGTGCTGCTGCAAGGGGTGACCTTCCAAAACTCGCCCAACTGGTGTCTGCACCCGCTGCTGTGTGAGAACCTGATAGTGGACCAGGTGATGGTGCGCAACCCGGCCTATGCGCAGAATGGTGATGCCATCGATGTGGAGTCGTGCCGCAATGTGCTGGTGATTAACTCCTCGTTCGATGCCGGCGACGACGGCATCTGCCTCAAGAGCGGACGAGATGAGCAGGGGCGCCGCCGTGGACGTCCCACCGAGAATGTGGTGGTGGACGGTTGCACGGTGTTCAACGGACATGGCGGTTTCGTCGTGGGCAGCGAGATGAGCGGCGGTGTGCGCAATATATGGGTCAACGACTGCCAGTTCCTGGGCACCGATGCCGGTCTGCGTTTCAAGAGTTGCCGGGGTCGCGGTGGTGTGGTGGAAAACATCTACATTCGCAATATCTCCATGGCCGACATCCTGGGCGATGCCGTCACTTTCGACCTGTTCTATGGCGGAAAGTCGGTCATCGAGCAATTGGAGAGCGGTGAGCGCATCAACAACATCGCTGCAGAGCCGGTAGGGGAGGGTACTCCCGTGTTCCGCAACATCGACATCCAGCATGTGGTGTGCCGTGGGGCCCACCGCGCCCTCTGGTTCAACGGACTGCCCGAGATGCCCATCAGCGACATCCGCCTCAGCGATATCACCATCCAGGCCGATGAGCCCGGCGATTTCTTCAACTGCAAAAACATCACCAAGAAAAACGTAGTAGTGGAGTAGAATACGCTGCTCAGGCACCCATTGACATGAATTCTGCTTAATGAAGAGAATGGCCGCTACTATTGATGGCAAGCCGTTTTCGAATTGTTCGAAAGCGGCTTGCTATTAATAAATCTGTCTTTTATTGCTCTAATGTTTCACCTCTCTCTTACGCTGCTGTCTCTCATCTTCTTGCTGGTGATTCATTTCAATGGTGCAGTCTCTTATTCTCTTGATGGTGATTCATTTCAATGGTGCAGTCTCTTATTCTCTTGATGGTGATTCATTTCAATGGTGCGCTTTAGGCTTTCGAAAGCATCTCGCCAGTGTGCAGCTTCAGCTTGTGCTTGGGCTAGTTGCTGTTGGAGAATGGACACGGTTCGTTCCAGGTCTGCCAGTCGGCTGTCCTGTTCAAAACGGTAGTCTGTGCGCGCTTGGTGCATACGTTCCTTTATGCCGCCCTCAGTGACAAATCGGTTCTGCATGGTCTGTATGAGTTTGTGAAGCATGGTAATCGCCTGATGAATCAGTGTGATGCAGAGATTTGAAATCTCCTCATCGTTCATCTGCCGTATCTTCTGGGCATAGTCTCTCAGAAAGTTCTTACTTCTGGCATAGGCCCGCATCTTTTCGTAGCGTGGATGGAGATTGCCCCATTGCTGCAAGTTGCGCACTCTGAGATAGTCTTCATAGTCGTCGAGAAGCTCCTCGAGGCTTGCTTTCGCCACATTGGTCAGTTTTATTTCGGTTTCGCTGGATGTTGCAGCGGCCTGGTTGCCTTCTGCAATATTCTGTTTCCCACTGCGGGCTGCCTGAACCATCTGGTCGATGGTGCGGTCTCCCCTGCTGAGGAAGTGGTGAGCGAAATAATAGGTGATATCGTAGATACTCTCTGCCACTTGATAGACCCGCAAATGGCGGTAGTGCCCATGCTGCGGAAGAAAAGTTCTCGGCCCCTTCCGATTACTCTGAATACTCTGAATACTCTGATTACTCTGAATACTCTGATTACTCTGAATACTCTGATTACTCTGAATACTCTGATTACTCTGAATACTCTGATTATTCTGAATACTCTGATTATTCATATCATTCTGATAGTTACAATTATCTTTATCCATGGCAGGTATCCTCCTTTCTCTGCAAAAATAGGAAAAAATTCTGAAAGAATCAAGATTACAACAAAAGAGGCGAGGAGAAATCCTCGCCTCTTGGTAGGAACGGCCGGAGTTGAACCGGCGACCTCTACAATGTCAATGTAGCGCTCTAAACCACCTGAGCTACGCCCCTATATCATTTCGTGGGTGCAAAGATAATGCTTTTTTCCGAAACCGCACAAGGATTTTCAGAAAAAAGCATTATTTTTTTGCGTTATGAGGCCTCTCTGTCGAAAAAGCCTAATTTTTTTTAGCTTGAGTATCTCGTGATGCAAAGGGCATATGTCTACACTCCTATCACTCCTGAGACTAAGATGAGAAATCAATTCTCCATTCCGGCTTCTTGCTCCACAGGAGCTTTCTCTATGGTGATTGCCTCGGTGGTTTCGGTGCTGTGCCACACAAACTCACCCTCGAACACGAAGCTCACACTGCCGGCTTTCAAATCCTCGTAGGCGCAGCGCTCTATCCAGGTGCCGTCTTCCATCTTGCACTCGATGGTGCCGGAGGAATAAGCCTCAGGCTTGATGCGCACTTCGTAGCGGTCTATCTCATAGAACACACCGGGCTTGAAGGCCTCGCCCATCATCTTGCAATCCTCGGGCGTGTAGGTCGCGGCCATAATCCAGGTCTTTTTGTCGCTCATGTCGAAGAGACGCTTGCTGCCGTCCTCGTCTTCAACAATCCATTTCTTGAAAAGGCGGGTCTCCACACGCTGGGCCTGGCCGGGCAGGGCCAGCAGCAGGCAGCAGACCAGCAGGAGGGTTCTCATGATTTGTCTTGCCATTGCTTTTCTTGATTTATGGGGTTATACGGATTTGCCTGCCACCGGCCGTGAAGGCCGGTGAGGCGGTTTAATAGCTTCTGGCGATGATGACGCGGGCCACGGCGGGCTTGCCGCTCACCATGTCGACACCAGGGGTCTGCTCCACACCGAAGGGCACGCAGCGTATCGTGGCCTGGGTCTCCTCCTTGATGCGGGCCTCGGTCTCGGCAGTGCCGTCCCAGTGGCAGAGGAAGAAGCCGCCGTCCTTGACGCGCTCCTTGAACTCCTCGTAGTTGTCGCACTCGTAGATGCGCTCATCGCGGTATTTGCGGGCCTTCTCGAAGATGTTCTTCTGAATGTCCTCGAGCAACTGCTCCACATACTCCACGATGCCCTCGATGGGACGGGTCTCCTTCTCCAGCGTGTCGCGGCGCATCACCTCGAGGGTGCCGTTCTCCAAGTCGCGGCCACCCATGACAAGACGCACGGGCACACCCTTCAGCTCGTAGTCGGCAAACTTGAAGCCGGGACGCTTGTTGTCGGCATCGTCATATTTCACGCTGATGCCAGCGGCACGCAGCTCGTTGATGATGGGGGTGAGACGCTCGGTGATGGCTGCCAACTGCTCGGCGCCCTTTGTGATGGGCACGATGACCACCTGGATGGGGGCCAGACGCGGAGGCAGCACCAGACCATTGTCGTCGCTGTGGGTCATGATAAGGGCGCCAATCAGGCGGGTCGACACGCCCCATGAGGTGGCCCATACCAGTTCGGGCTTGTTCTCCTTGTTGAGGAAGGTCACATCGAAAGCCTTGGCGAAGTTCTGGCCCAGGAAGTGGGAGGTTCCGCTCTGCAGGGCCTTGCCGTCCTGCATCATGGCCTCGATGGTGTAGGTGTCGAGAGCACCTGCGAAGCGCTCGGTCTCGCTCTTCACGCCCTGCACCACAGGCACGGCCATCCACTGCTCGGCAAACTCGGCATACACCTTGAGCATTTGCTTGGCCTCGGCCTCAGCCTCCTCGCGGGTGGCATGGGCGGTGTGGCCCTCCTGCCACAGAAACTCGGAGGTGCGCAGGAAGGGACGGGTGCGCATCTCCCAGCGCATCACGTTGCACCACTGGTTGCACATCAGAGGCAGGTCGCGCCACGAGTGAATCCAGTTTTTATAAGTGTTCCAGATAATGGTCTCCGAGGTGGGGCGGATGATGAGCTCTTCCTCCAGACGGGCACCGGGGTCTACCTCTACGCCGCTCTTGTCGTCTTTGGCGCGCAGACGGTAGTGGGTCACCACGGCGCACTCCTTGGCGAAGCCTTCCACATGCTCGGCCTCGCGAGAAAGGAACGATTTGGGAATGAGCAGGGGGAAATAGGCGTTCTGCACGCCGGTAGCCTTGAACATCTGGTCGAGCTGGTGCTGCATCTTCTCCCAGATGGCGTAGCCATAGGGTTTGATTACCATGCAGCCGCGAACGGCACTCTGCTCGGCCAGGTCGGCTTTCACCACCAGGTCGTTGTACCACTGACTGTAGTTGTCTGCTCTCTTCGTCAAATCTTTCAGTTCTTTTGCCATCTTATTTGTTCGTTTTTACTTGTTCTTTGTGTGTTTAAAGTCCTCTGCCTTACTCAAAAGGAGCTTCAAGGACGTATCAGCGTGCAAAATTAGCAAAAAAATATGAATTGCCACTTCTTGCCGCTATTTTTTAGAGATTTAGGAGTGTAGAAGTATAGACCAATGCATATGTCTACACTCCTATACTCCTACACTCCTAAACAATCTCTTAAAGACTAATCTTCACTGTCTCGCTGCGGCCTTCGCTGCGCATGCGCACCACGAAGCGTTGCCGCCGACAACGATCACAGTAGCGCCAATGACAGTCTCGCCGGTCTCGTCAACCACCATACCGGTGATGAGGTTGCCCTGCTGCAGCTCCTGTGGGGCTGCCGAGGCTTCCATGCCGGCAAAGGGATTGAGTGAGAATGCCGCCAGTGCGATGGCGACGGGCATCACTGTCTCCTTCAATAGTTTTTGATAGTTCATGTTTGTTTTTTAGGTTATTTTGGATTATAAAATTGCTTGATAGTAGTCTGTTTAGGGCTTGCTTTTTACGGCATTTCCTCAGATTGCACAATAAAACGATGCAAAATTACTTGATTTATATCATGTATGCCTACAATTTTTGAGCGTTAACCTATGTGAAATGATTAAAACAAGTGCGAAAAAAAGAAGAGGCCACAAAGCGTGGCCTCTTCCAGGGGTTCTAGGGTTTCTATAGCCTCTAGGGTCTCTAGTTCTTCTAGGCCCTTCTATCTGAAGTCTTCTGCCTTCAGGGCTTCAATCATTTTGTCGAGTTTCTGCAGCTCGCGCGGTATGCGTATGTTCTGGGGGCAGTGCTCCACACACTGGCCGCAGCCGATGCAGTGATCGGGCTGCCGCTCCTTGGGCACGGCGCGGTCCAGACTGATGAGATAGCGGCGGCGTAGGCGCGCATACTCCTCGCTCTCCTTGTCGTTGGGCAGCGTGCCCTCGTTCTTGCACTTGTTGTAGTGCACGAAGATGCCGGGTATGTCGATGCCGTAGGGGCAGGGCATGCAGTATTTGCAGTCGTTGCAGGGTATGTTCTCTACACCCACTATCTTGCGGGCTATCTCGTCTTGCAGAAATTCCTGCTCCTCGGCGGTGAGGGGCTTGAGCGGACAGTAGGAGAGCAGGTTGTCCTTCAGGTGCTCCATAAAGGTCATGCCGCTCAGCACGGTGAGCACACCCTCGGGGGTACCGGCGTAGCGGAAGGCCCACGAGGCGGCGCTCTTCTCGGGGTCGCGGCGCTTCAGCTCGGTGGTGATAAACTGCGGCAGCTTGGCCAGGCGGCCGCCGAGCAGGGGCTCCATGATGACCGCGGGGATGCCGCGCTTCTGCAGTTCGCCATAGAGGTAGCGGGCGTCGGTGTTGTCTTTGTTTATCTCGTTGGCGAAGTCCCAGTCCAGGTAGTTGAGCTCTATCTGCACGAAGTCCCAATGATACTTGTCGTTCATCGAGAGCAGGTAGTCGAACACCTTCACGTCGCCGTGGTAGGAGAAGCCGAGGTTGCGTATGCGGCCGGCCTTGCGCTCCTCGACGAGGTAGTCGAGCATGCCGTTGTCCACATAGCGGGTGTTGAAGGCCTCCATTCCGCCGCCGCCGATGCTGTGAAGCAGGTAGTAGTCGATGTAGTCTACCTGCAGCTCTTTCATCGAGTTGTGGTACATCTCGATGGAGCCGGCGCGGGTCTGGGTCTCCGGACTGAAGTTGGAGAGTTTGGTGGCCACGAAGTAGCTGCTGCGCGGATGGCGGTGCAGGGCGATGCCGGTGCAACGCTCGGAGAGACCGCGGTTGTAGGCGGGGGAGGTGTCGAAGTAGTTCACACCGTGCTCGATGGCATAGTCCACCTGCTTGTTGATCATCTCCTGGTCGTATTCTTCCTTGCCGGCTATCTCGGGCAGACGCATCATGCCGTAGCCCAGAAGCGACACTTTCTCCTTGGTCTTGGGGTTCACACGGTAGGTCATCTTGCCCACAGGGGGCTCCACCTGCTGCTTGTATTCGGTCTCAGCCGGCGTCTCGGGCTTCTTGCAGCCGCTCACTGCGGCGGCGGTGGCCACCGATCCGATGCCGAAGAGCTTGAGGAAGTCGCGGCGGCTGAGGGGTTTTCTCTTGTTTTCTTCCATTTTTCCTTTGGGGGTTTAAGTCCGTTTCATCACACTTCCTTATGCACTTCGTGTCCTTCCACGTAGATGGCGGGGAAGGGACGTGCCGGACAGAGGTTCTCGCAGGCGCCGCAGCCTATGCAGCGGCTCTCATTCACGGCAGGCACGTAGGCCGAAGCCTCGTCGTCGGGGTCGGAGGGCACCATCTCGATGGCGCCCACGGGGCAGTGGCGGGCACAGTTGCCGCACTCCACACCGTCGGTGAGCGGTATGCAGTTTTTCTTTATCCAAACGGCGTGACCCATTTGTGTCGAGCTCTTTACCTCGGGGGTGATGGGTTTGATGGCACCGGTGGGGCACACTTCCGAACAGCGGGTGCACTCAGGCCGGCAGTAGCCGCGCTCGTAACTCATCACGGGCTGCATCATGTGGGTCAGGTCGGTGGCGGGGCGCAGCACCTGGTTGGGGCACTGGGCCACGCACAACTGGCAGCCGGTGCAGTGGCGGGCCATGTTCTGCGCGCTCATCGAGCCCGGAGGCGTGATGGGGGTCTGGCGGGTGGGGATGGCCTTGGACTCTATCACGGCCAGACCGCCGTCCACCTTCTTCTTCTCCTGCGCCATGAGGGCGGTGCCGGCCAGGGCGGTGGTGAGCAGGAAGGTGCGCTTGCCCTTGTCGGGCAGGTCGGCGGGCTGAGCCTCACCGGCTTTCTTGGTGGCGGGGGCGTAGCGCAGGGCACCGAACTTGCACTTCTCCACGCAGTTGCCGCAGGCCACGCAGCGGCTGTAGTCCACGGTGTGGGTCTTGTAGTCGATGCACGAGGCCTTGCAGTTCTTCGAGCAGAGGCTGCAGTTGCGGCACTTGTCGGCGTCGAACCGCACCTTGAGCCAGGAGAAGCGGGCCACGAAGCCCAGCACGGTGCCCACCGGGCAGATGGTGTTGCAGTAGGTGCGGCCGTTGCGCCAGGCCAGGATGAAGAGGACCACGAAGGTCAGGGCCGCGATGATGAGGGTGGGCAGGGTGCGCAGCCACACGTCCACACTGTAGAAAGCGTAGCTGTCGGCACGCTCGGCCAGCGAGGCGAGCACGTTGTTCACCCCCATGTAGAGGGGTTGCAGCAGGTGGGTGGCGATGCGGCCGAAACTGCTGTAGGGGGCCAGGAGGGCCACCAGCGATCCGATGCCGGCGGCGATGGCCACCACCATGACGGCGAGCATGAGGTAGCGCAGCCAACTCACTGCGGGCGAGTAGCTGTAGCGGTTCTTCTTCCTGCGGACGGATGCCATCAGGTCTTGCATCACGCCGAGCGGGCATATCACGCTGCAGTAGATACGCCCGAAGACAAGCGTGAGCAGCAGCAGTATCAACAGCACCACCACGTTCAGACTGAGCACGGCCGGCAGAAACTGGAGCTTGGCCATCCAACTGAGGTAATGGTGCAGGGTGCCCGTGAAATCAAGGAAAAGCAGGGTGATGGCCACAAAGAAAATGGTGGCGAGAGCGATTCTGATTTTTCTTAACATTTTTGAGCGTTTTAAGTATCTGTTCAGTGTATTCTTTATTCTGTGGGAGAGGGGGCTGCCGCCGGTCGCTCCGTGAGCGCCACAATGTGGATGCTGAGTTCGAAGAGCCCCCAGATGGGGAACGACACCACCGCCAAGGTGAACACATCGGTGGTGGGGGTGATGATGGCGGCCACTATCAGTATGGCCACCAAGGCGTGACGCCGGTATTGGCGCATCAGACCACTGTTGAGTACGCCCACCTTGGCCAGCAGCCAGCACAGCACGGGCAACTCGAAAACCAGTCCCATCATAAGGCTCATGTTGATGAGGGTGTCGATGTACGACTGCAGCGTGAGCATGTTGGTCACATCGGTGTTCACCTGGTAAGTGCCGAGGAAACGGAGAGTGAACGGAAAGATGAGAAAATAGTTTACAACCGTTCCTATGATGAACAACAGGTAGGCACTGCCGGTGGCCTTGATCGTGTAGCGGCGCTCCTGCCGGTAGAGGGCCGGTGAGATGAAGTGGAACAGTTCGAAGGTCACATAGGGCGAGGCCAGCAGCAGGCCCATGTAGAGGGCTGTCTTCATGTGCATCATCAGCTGCTCGGTTAGGCCGGTGTTGATGAGGTGCAGACTGAAGGCTTCGGCTCCCACCAGGCGGTACACGATGAAATCGGAGCGGGTGGGGGCGAGCACGATGTCGAAGAGCAGCCCCTTGCACGCAAAGGCCACAACGCCCACCGCCACCGTGATGCCAACGATGCGCAGCAGGCAGTTGCGCAGTTCCTCCAGGTGGTCCCAGAATGTACCGGTGGCCTCGTCCATCGCGTTATTCCTTCTCTTCTGCCTTGGTACTGTCTTTCTTGACCTCCGTTTTTTCCTCGTCGGCGCTGTTCAGACCGTCCTTGAAGCTTTTCACACCCTTGCCCAGACCTTTCATCAGCTCGGGTATCTTCTTGCCGCCGAAGAGCAGCAGGATAATCAGCGCGATGACGAGCACTTCTTGCATTCCCATACCAAACATAGGCTATTTCGCTTGTTTTTTGTGTTTTTGTATCATGCAGCGGGGCTTGCCTTATTTCAGACCGGCCTTCTGGAGTTTTTCGTTGGCTTTCTGGGCCTTTTTCTCTGCCTTCAGACGGTTTCGCTCGGCTTTCTGAGCCTCTTTTCTCAGTTTCTGCTCCTCTTTCAGGCGCTTAGCCTCAGCTTTCTGCTTCTTCTCCAGCTCTTTCTGCTGCTTCTTGGCTTCCTTGGCTTTCTTTTCGGCCTCTTTCTCGCGCTGTTTCAACTCTTTCTCGCGCTTTTTGGCCTCTTTCTGAGCTTTTTCAGCTTCCTTGCGGTTCTTCTCGGCCTCCTTCATCTGTTCCTCGCGCTTCTGATCGGCCTTTGCCTCGGCCTCCTGGCGGGCTTTCTCTGCCTGCTCGCGCTCTTTCTGGGCCTGTTTCATCTGTTCCTCGCGCTTCTCGGCGGCTTTGGCCTCAGCTTCCTGGCGGGCTTTCTCGGCTTCTATCTGCTCGGTGGGGGTGAGCACGGGCTGCTCGGTCACTACTTGAGCCATGGCCTTGGGGCAGCTCACCAGAGCGGCCACAGCCAGTACAGTGGAAATTCTCTTTTTCATCGTCATCAATATTTTAAGGTTTATATTTTAAATTCCCATCTTCCCATTTCCGCATTTTAATTTTTCATCTTTCATCTTTAATTTTTCATCTTTTCTGTTTCTGCGCGCAGAAACAGAAAAACCTGTAAGCGTTGAACAGTCGGAGCGAAGGGCGGCGGTCTTCCTTGCAGAGCCGCTTGCGCCATTGCTCGCCCCGCCACCGGTAGAGGGCGGCGCCCAATAAGTGGAGATGCCACTTCCTCAGACAGCTGTAGAGCGTCAGCAGTCGTGAGTGGCGGCCCAGCAGGTCCTCGTGGAGGGCCAGACTGCGAAGGGCGGCGTCGGTCTTGTCCATAAAACGGCTGTTTGACTCGAAGAAGCGGAATTCCACCGGGTTGTCGATGTGGAGGATATTAGCCTCCTGCTGCTCCATCCGTGCTCCGAAGAGCACATCTTCATAGCCGTACTCGCTGAAACTCTCTTCCAGCGGATTCTGAAGGAAGAAGTCTCTGCGCACCAAGAAGTTGGCCGTATGGAATCCAGCATAGGGCTGCTTGCTGCGGGCAGCCGCGTCATGCCTGTGCTCACACGCCTTCTCATAGCAGTAACGCAGCGAGCAGCTCCATTCGGAGGCATCGGCCGCCACCACATAGTCACCGTCTACCACCTCGGCATCGGGAGCCGACAGATAGGTGCGCAGGAAGTCGGACTTGCCCACCCGCATGTGGCTGTCGATGAAGAGCAACCACTCGCCGCGTGCCTCACGGGCCAGCCGATTGCGGATGCGGGCGCGACCCACATTCTGGCTGTAGACCAGGTGGCGGCAGTGTGCCCCCTGCAATTGGGCTTCGTTGGCGGCAATGGAGTCGGTGTCGCTCGAGCCGTCCTCGGCCACACAGAGTTCCCATTCCACTCCCTCGAGCTTCACGGCCTGCGAGAGCAGGTCGGCCAGCAAAGCCGAGCAGTCGGCATTGAAGACCGGTATCAGCATACTGATGCTGCGGCGCTGTAACGTGGCCTCACCGGCCCCGATGGGTGGGTCTTGGGTCATGGTGTTGAACTGTTTTCAAATCGAGTGCAGCGGGGCCCGCACTCGTGCCCAGATGCGGCTTATTTTTTGCAAAAATAGGAAAATTCTTCGATTCCATGCCGATTTGAATAGATAAATTTTGCGATTTGGCGGTTTTGGCGTATATTTGCACAAATTATTTATATAAAATTAAACTATGAGAAAACTACTGATTACTGCCTTTGTCGCAGCCATGGCATTTTCTGCCCAGGCTGTGCCTGCCTTAAAGAAATGGCGTACCTACCAGCAGACCGACGGCACACAAGTGACCCTCCTGCTCTCGGGCGACGAAAACCTGCACTACTTCAAGACCACCGACGGACTGGTGGTGCTGCAGGACGAAAACGAAAACTTTGTTTACGCTAAACTCACCCACGACGGTTTTGAACCGACCCAACTGCTCGCCCACAATGCCGACATGCGCTCGGCCGAAGAGCAGGCTCAGATAACTACCCTCGGCGATGTGGCCAACACTGGCCTGCGCCGTGCCGCAGCACAGAAACCCCGTTTTGCCCATACCGTCGGCGAGCCCACCGGCAATTTCGTGGGCAGCAAAAAAGGACTCGTCATCATGGTCGAATTCTCCGACGTCAGCTTCACCGTCACCAAACAGGATATCGTCGACATGGTGAACAAAGAGGGCTACAAGAATGAGTTAGGCGCCATCGGCAGCGTGCACGACTACTTCAGCAATATGAGCGACAACAAGTTCGACCTCACCTTCGATGTGGTGGGACCCGTGAAACTGGAGCGCAAGTGCTACTACTACGGCTACAACAGCGGCAAGAGCGACAACTACAACCGCGTGGTGGAATTCGTCAACGAGTCGGTGCTGGCCGCTGCCGACAGTACCGACTTCGGCCTCTACGACTGGGACGGCGACGGCTACGTAGACCAAGTGTTCCTGCTCTATGCTGGTTACGGCGAGGCTACCGGCGGACATGCCAACACCATCTGGCCTCATGAGTCGGCCCTCTGGAGCCCCCTCAACGTTGACGGCGTAAAGGTATCGACCTACGCCTGCAGCAATGAGCTCAACGGCAACTCCGGTACCGAACGCATGGGACTGGGTGTGTTCTGCCATGAGTTCACCCACTGCCTCGGATTGCCCGACTTCTACGACACCGCCGACGGCGGCACACAGTATGGCATGGATATGTGGGACCTCATGAGCTCCGGCTCCTATAACGGCAACTCCTGGATTCCCGCCGCCTACACCGGCTATGAGCGCCACTTCTGCGGATGGACCGAATACCGCAAACTCGAAAGCCCCTGCAAGGTGGACAAACTGGAACCCATCAGCAACGGCGGACAGACCTATCAGATTGTGAACCCCGGCAACGAGAACGAATACTTCCTGCTCGAGAACCGCCACGGCGGCTACGGATGGGACAAGGGCTTCTACACCACCAACAGCAACCAGACCGTGCAGGGACTCATGATTTATCATGTGACTTATGAGGCCGACCGCTGGAGAATGAATAAGGCCAACGCCACCGGCTATGGCTACCAGTGCATGACGCCCGTTCATGCCGACTGCTCCGAGGAGACGGTCTATCAGCAGGGACAGTATCTTTATGTCAACGGCGATGAGTACCAGGGCGACCTCTTCCCCTACCGCCCCTCGATGACCGAGAACCGCAACTCGTTCTCCGACGACAGCACCCCGCAGGATGTGCTCAACACACCCAACAGCGACGGCACCTATCTGCTGCACACCAATGTGACCAACATCCGTACGCAGGCCCGCTTCTGCTTCTTCGTCTTCAACGGCGGCACACGCCCCTGGACACCCGACGGCATTCAGGAGACGGCTGCCGACATGAACACCGGCAAGGCTGATGTGTACTCGCTCGACGGACGACTCATGCGCACCGCCGTGGAGAACGGCGAGACGGGCTCGCTGCCTCAAGGCGTGTATGTGCTGCGCTATGCCGACGGTTCCTCGCGCAAAATCGCTGTGAAGTAATGATTCTTACTCCATTTTATTCCAAAGACAACTGATGAGAAAAATTGGCATGCTGACGCTGCTGCTCACCATCGTGACAGCAGCGTGGGCTGTGCCGGCTAAGAAATGCTGGCGCACCATGACACAACCCGACGGCACAAGCGTGGAACTGATGCTGCTGGGCGATGAGAGTTTCCACTATTTCATCACACGCGACAGCATTCCTGTCATGGAGGTGAACCGCGCCTACTACTATGCGCAGCCCAAGGGCTTCGCCATGGCGTCGACCGGCGTGCTGGCCCATGAGCCCGCACTGCGCACCCAAGTCGATGCTCAGAATATCTACTCGATGGAGGATATACAGGCCATGCAGGAGTTCGCCGTCAAGAAGGGACCGCAGACAGTGGGCTCCCGCAGGGCACTCCGCGTGGGTGAGGAAGACCATGCCGACTACATCGGGCATAAAAAGGGACTTATCATCCTGGCCAACTTCAGCGACAAGACCTTCTACGACTATAACGAGGAGGACGGCGGACACACCACTTGGGTGCGCTACGACGCCCTGGCCAACGATGTGGGTTACACCAATGACTACGGTGCCATAGGCAGCGTGCACGATTTCTACTACAACCAGAGCTACGGAAAGTTCAAACTCGAGTTCGACGTGGTGGGACCCATCACGCTCTCGCAGTCTTATTCCTTCTACGGACAAGGCGACGACAACAACGCACCGCTCATGATCAAGGAGTGCTGCGAACTGGTAGACCCGCTTGTCGACTTCAACGACTACGACTGGGACGGCGACGGTGTGGCCGAGGAGGTGTTCGTGCTCTATGCCGGCTATGGCGAGGCCACCGGCGGCTATACCGATACTGTGTGGCCCCACATGTGGGAGATGGAATCGGCCGCCTATTACTATTCCAACCTGGGCATCCCCAACCCCTTCGTGCTCGATGGATGCCAAATCAATGTGTACGCCTGCAGCAACGAACTCTATGACAACAGCGGACACGTGGAGATGGGACTCGGCGTCATCTGCCATGAGTTCTCCCACTGCCTCGGACTGCCCGACCTTTACGACACCAGCCGCTTTCCCTCCAACTTCGGCATGGGCTCCTGGGACATCCTCGACTCCGGCAGCTACAACGGACCTGCCGGACTGGGATGGGTGCCCGCCGGCTACTCCTGCTACGAGCGCTGGTTCGCCGGCTGGATGAAACCGTCGGAGATGAAGAAGAGCCGCCGCATCACCAACCAGAAGCCAATCAATGAGAAGGGGCAGTGCTACATAATATATAATGACAACCACCGCGACGAGTATTTCATCCTCGAGAACCGCAACCAGACAGACTGGGACTTCTATCTGCCGGGCTCGGGACTGCTCATCGTGCATGTCGACTATGATGAGAACGCATGGTACAACAACACGGTCAATTCCACACCCGGCCATGAGCGGCTCACCATCTTCCATGCCAGCAATTCCAGCTATGGCGGCCACGACGCCTATCCGTATATGTCGAAAGACAGCCTGACGGACACTTCCACACCGGCCGCCAAACTGTGGAACAGAAATACCGATGGCAAGAAACTGATGCACAAGCCCATCACCGAAATCACACGCGATGAGGCTACCGCCAAAATCTCCTTCCTCTACCGTAACCTCAATGAGACATCGGACATCGAGGCTCCTACTGTGGCTATAAGCGAAGAGAGCGTCGATGTGTACCGCCTCGATGGTGTGCGCATATCCACCCTGGTCCGTGCCGCCGACGTGCAGACCCTGCCCAAGGGCGTCTATGTGGTGCGTACGCCGAATGGTGAGAGTCGGAAGGTGGAAGTGCGGTGAAAATATTAAAAAACATTAAATCAGCACTCCACCCGATGGGAAAAGGGCGCTGTGCGCAAACAAATTAGTAATTTTGCAGCCGCTATCACGAGATGGTAGCATAAATTCAAACCTTATACATACAAACAACAAATGGCAACAAAAATCAGATTACAGCGTCGCGGCCGCAAAGGCTATGCTTTCTACAGCATCGTCATCGCCGACGCAAGAGCACCACGAGATGGTAGATTCACTGAGAAGATTGGTACTTACAACCCCAACACCAATCCTGCAACCGTAGATTTGAATTTTGAGCGTGCACTGTACTGGGTAGAGGTTGGCGCACAGCCCACCGACACCGTACGCAGCATCCTCCGCCGCGAGGGCGTTTACCTGATGAAGCACCTCAAGGGTGGCGTCAAGAAGGGCGCATTCGACGAGGCTGCCGCACAGCAGCGCTTCGACGCATGGAAGAACGACAAGCAGAAGGGTCTCGACGCAGTGCGCCAGGCTGAGCTGAAGGCTCAGAAGGCTGCCGCTGAGAAAGAGCTCAAAGCTGAGAAGGAGATCAACGAGGCTATCGCCAAGAAAGTGGCCGAGAAGAAGGCTGCAGCTCAGGCTGCCGCTGCCGAAGCTGCTGCTGAGGCTGCCACCGAGGAAGCTCCCGCCGAGGCTTAATCCCCTTTTTTCGTGAAGAAACAATTAAGGTGAGTCCGTCTGGGCTCACCTTTTTTTGATTTTGATGGTTTTATATCTCATCTTATAATCTTCCATTTCCTCATTTCCCCATTTTAATTTTTAATCTTTCATTTTTAATCTTTCATATATTTCCTCGTACTGTTTCGCTACCTTCATATATTCATGGTGGCGCCGCACATACTCCATACTCTCTGTCTGCAGTCGGAGCAGCAGCTCGGGCTGCGCGATGATGCGCTCCAGTTGGGCCTCCACGCTCTCCTCGGTGGGTTCCACATTCACGATGGGGCGCAACTCCTGTTCGCCCAGTATCTCATAGTTTTCGGGCTCGCCGCCGCCCACGCACACGATGCCCTTCGACATGGCCAGGAGCGGGTTCATCGAGGGGGTGTAGCTGTAGAGCTGGTCCATAATCATGTGGCTGCCGTTCATCATCTCCTGGTATTCGGCGAAGGGCACCGACTCGGCTATGCGCAGTTCCATCCGCTCAGGATGCCGCTGCTGCACCGCCTGTGCCGCCCGCAGCATGATGTCGGTGCCTTTGTAGGCACTGCGCTCGCGGTTGATGCCGAGAAACACTTTTATTTTCTCGCCCTGCTGCCACAGCCGCGGTGCTTCGGTCGGCATCTCGATGGGGTAGGGAATGAAGGTGGTCTTTTGGGGGAAGACGGGATGGTAACACACCCAGTATTCGTACAGACCCGCCACGATGGCGTCGCAGTCGGTGGCTATGCCGCGGTTCAGCCGTTCCTTTTCTGTCCCCAGCCAGTCGCGGCGGTAGCGCAGTGCCTCCTCGTCGTCGCGCAGCCGGTCGCCTATGTTGAAGTCGCTGTATCGCAGCGGTCTGTTTTCCACGCAGGTTTTCACCCAGTACCAGTCCATACCGAAGGCTCCCATCACCATGTGGCGGTTGTAGCGCCGCAGGTAGTCGTAGACGGGTTCTATGCGCTCGGCCTTCAGCTCCAGAAAGAGCGGGTTTATCAGCTGCACCACGTCGTAGCCCCTGAGCTTTGGCAGCAGGGCGGCCAGATGGGCCATATAAGCCATGCCCCCCAGGCGTCCCGGTCGCCGCGACAGGTTGATATCGCGGGGATAGTCTTTCCAGAAGTCGCCGTTGGAGAGCACGGTCACGTCGTGGCCCAGCACTTTCAGTCCCTTGGCCAGTGTGGCGTGCACATTGCTGTATTCGCCTAATAGCAGTATTCTCATGCCGGTGGTGGAGATTATTTGAGGATGATGCAGAGCAGCCGGCGCTGCCATGCAGAGCCCGTCATCCTGCGGAACCACTGATACTTCTGTGTGTAGTTGCGGTCGGGCAGGGGGAAGAGTCCCTTTTCGGTGAGCTGCTCCACACACTTCTCAAGATAGCGGTAGTTGTGTGTGAGCGTGATGATGTTGTAGATATAGTCCATGGTGAGCTGGCACACACGGCGCTCCAGCGCCTCGCGCTCCTCTATGGGCAGTGTGTCGGTCGAGTCGGCCATACGGAAGAGCACCCCCTGCAGGTCGTTCAGCCGCCGCATCACCCATTTCATGTCGTTCTCGGTGGTGATGGAGGCCTCGCGCCGCCGGTAGTAGTAGGCCTTGGCCTCGGTGGTGTACAGGCGTTCGGCCCTCAGCATCAATTGCGGGGTGAACTCCTCGTCCTCGTGCAGGATGTTGGGGGTGAAGCGCAGGTCTATGAGCAGGTCTTTCTTGAAGAGATAGCCGCAGGCGGCCGCCCGCAGGTTGTTGTGCCGCATGTAGGCGCTGCCCTCCATGGGACCCTCGAAGTCGGTCGTGGCCGCTGTCTCCTGTTTGTCGCTGAGTTCAAAGAGCACCATGTCGGGGTTCTTGAACCGCGCCAGGTCCAGACACAGCTCGTAGACGGTGGTGTTGAGCATGTCGTCGCCGTCGACAAACTGTATGTAGCGGCCTTTGCACAGGTCTATGCCCTTGTTGCGCGCGGCACTCAGGCCCTGGTTGCGCTGCCTGATGTAGGTGATGTCGTCGAGATACTCCTGCAGTTCGGGCAGGGGTGATACGTCGGAGCCGTCGTCGATGACGATAATCTCGCGCTGGTCGCGGCTCAGCGTCAGTGCGGTGATGCTGCCCACGCAGGCCTTCACCAGGTCGGCGGGCAGATTGTAGCAGGCGATGATGAAGCTTATCAGCGGCTGCGCCTCATTTTGTGTAGTAGTCGGTTTATCTTGCATAGTGTCTTCACGCTCGTGCGCCGCAGCACACGCAGTTTCATTCGGTTGCCTCTTGTTATGTCCAGTTGTCCGATTCTCGGACCTTCTTTCCAGTCAGGGTCGGGCAGGATAGGGCGCCGCCGGGTCTGCTCATACACGTCGAGTTGTATGTTGAGCACATCGCAGTAGTATTTGCTCAGTTGGCGGGCTATGCCCATGTCTTTCATATTGTTCACGTGCGCCTCGAGCAGGTCGGTGAGCCGCTCGCCGTCGGCGGTGGCGGTGATGCCGTCGGGGTTCACGGTGTAGTAGTACATTCCCTCCTCGGTGGTGCCTATCACCTTGGCCGCCTTGAGCAGGGCCGGCAGTGTGTGGGCATCCTCGAAGTATTTGCCTACGGGGAACCGGGCCTCGTCGAAGAGTCTCCGGGCGTAGATTTTATTGCAGGCGAAGGTGTGTGTCCAGGCCTGTGTGCGCTGCCAGTAGTCATGACCGTCGTGATATTCGCCGATGCCGAATTTCATCACGCGCTGTTCCTCGCCGCCGTAGTGCCAGAACACGGGATATTCCAGCATGTCAAACTCCGGGTGGGCGCTCAACTTGGCCATGAGCACCGCAAAGGTGTTGTCGCCCACGAAGTCGTCGCTGTCCACAAAGGTGATATAGTCGCCCGTAGCCATCTTGATGCCCGTGTTGCGTGCTGCCGACAGACCCGCGTTGGCCTGGTGCGCCACCCTGATGTGCGGGTCGCGCTCCGCCCACTCATCGCACAGCCGGGGGCATGCGTCGGGCGACCCGTCGTCCACGAGTATCACCTCGCAGTCGGCGGGCGGTTGCCGCAGGATGCTCTCCAGGCATCTCTCCAGTGTCTGCTCTACCCGGTACACCGGTATCACAATGCTCAGTCTCATGGCTTCAGTAAAAATATCTCAATCAAGGGCAGCGCATCTTGCTTTTCCGCCAGGCACTCCCCGCCTCACTATTCCGCCAGGCACTCCCCTTCCACAATCCTATAGTCGGTCATGGCGCGCTTCTCCACAGAGAAGCCGATGCCCACTTTCACCACCCGGCGCGGATCGGTAGTGTAGCGCAGGGCGTAGCCCTTGTCCTCAATCTGATCGAGGGCGTCCTGTGCCGTGCCGTTTATTTTCAGCTCCATCACATAGATGGCGTCGGGCATGAACACCACCATGTCGGCCCGCCCGCGGGCGCACTTTACCTGCGTCTGCACATACACGTTGAGCATCGAGAAGATCAGGTAGAACGACCACTCGTAAAAGCCTTCAGCCGCCGAAACCTCCTCGAGCTTCTTCTTGAAACCCTCCACATAGGGCAGCTCCTCCAGATAGGCCTGCAGTTCGCGCAGGGCCAGGTCGGTGTCGTTGGTCCGCAGTGCGCGCCAGAAACGTACGGCAAAACCCGACCTCACCCCCTCGGCGCTCATGCCGGTGTAGGGCAGCATCAGTCCTTTGGTCAGTCCCACGCGCACTTCCTTGTTGGGTATGCCGAGGGTGTATTCCTGACTGATGCGGTCGTAGTCTTTGATAGTGAGATAGCCGCTCTGGTAGAGCAGGGGCAGGGCGTCCATCATGTTTTCGGTGGGCTGGTCGAAGGCGTCAGATGACACCACGATGCCGTCTATTTTCGATATGTCTGTGCGGTATCGTCGCATCTGTTGCAGCAGGTACGACGGTGTTCCGCTCTCAAACCAGAAGTTGTTCAGCATCCGCTGGTTGAAGGCCTTCATCAGACTGAAGGGATTGTAGATGTCGGGAGATTTGCCTGCGAAATGATATCCGTCGTAGGTCTCGCGAAGCATCTCGCGCATCTCCTGCGGACTTACCTCATACTCCTCTGCCAACCGCGCCACATCGGGCTGCATCTGCGTGTCAATCTCCTCGCCGGTGATGCCGCAGATGGCGGCGAAATCGGGGTCGAGCGACACATTGGTGATGTTGTTGAGGGTGGAAAAGATACTGAGCTGCGAGAATTTGGTGATGCCGGTGATGAAGCAGAAACGAATCATGGCCTCATGAGCCTTAAGACACTGGTAAAACTCCTGCATCACACGGCGGAAGCCGGGCAGCAGCTCCTCCTCGTGGAGCACGTCGAGCAGCGGCGCGTCATACTCGTCAATCACCACCACCACCTGTCGTCCCGTCTGCTCGTAGGCCCGGCGGATGAGACCGGCGAAGACGGCTCCCGGTGTTTTCTCCTCC
>Ga0256407_10001233_pt1 | contig 55486 bp, 58 predicted proteins | sample RumenRJG_04DNA_FD_193489 | JGI IMG/M metagenome (GOLD analysis project Ga0256407, IMG submission 193489) | Bovine rumen microbial communities from Lethbridge, Alberta, Canada - RJG_04 | ecosystem: Host-associated > Mammals > Digestive system > Stomach > Rumen | place: Canada: Alberta... | reverse complement strand
TGCTTCCGCTGACCATCTATCAGAGGAATGCTGTCAAGTATGCATTTGAACCCATTATCAATGAATTGCAGGAAGGAGGTGAAGAATAATGGAGCCAGACAATACTTTCAGCGGTATCTTCGGCAATAAGCTTTCAACACGGCAGAAGCCAGAGCCTATAGCAAAGCAGGAAGATACTCCTGCCATCACGGATCAGACTGTAGCAGACCTCACTGAAGACTCTGGGCAAAAGACCATAAAAGAAGAACATGAACCAAGTGCAGGAGAGAAGACTATCCGCAAGCGTGGTCGCAGGAGGAAGGGCATTGACAGTACCGATGGAGCGACCGCTGACAAAATTGGGCACTTCTCTTGCATCTGTGACAAAGACCTCATAGCAAAGGTCAGGGCTATCGCCTGGCAGGAGCACTTGACCGTCAGGGCGGTCGTTGAAAGTATGTTCACCAAGTGCATTGCCAAATACGAGAAGAAACGAGGCCCGATTCAGATTGACCCCAGCCAGCCGTCTGAAGAACTCTTCTGACTGTAGCACCGTTTATCCTGTCGTGCAGACATAGAACTGAATACTGGTTCCCTGTCTGCACTTTTTGTATAGCCATATAACGATGGCATCCCTATACATCATGGAAGAGTATAAGCTTATAGACATATACACATCTACAACGTATAGGGGTATATCGTGTATTAGCAAATACACAGTATACGCTTATTCTCTATATAGCGTTATAGTATGTATAAGGATATACAGAGTATAGGTGTGTAGTTTGTACATACCTATAGAGAGTATTGGCATATACGGTTATGCCAAGTATATTGGTATAGGGGTATAGCAAGTATACCTGTATAGGGTTATATCAAGTACATCTGTATAGGGATATAGCATGTATGAATGCATAGGGATATAGGTGTACAGTTTTTCAACAGCATGACGGCATGGTAATGTATAGTCCTATACAAATATATCGTTATACTATAACTGAGTTTCAACAATCCCCTTTGTAGATACCTGTTGTATAACCCTATATTGAGTATAGCCCTATAGGTGATATACAATCCGACTCAAAAGCGTGGCTTCATCTTACGTTTTGCGGATGTGGTTAAATGCGCAGCAAATCTTGTTATGCCAATGGGCTGGAAATGCATGGCAGATTTCTCGGCACTAAACTATCCCATATGCTCATTTTCCTTTTCCCTTCTTTCAAAGATTTGCGACAGTAGGCCGTCGGAAATGTTCTCGCCCTGAAACCGATGCGATGTCTTGTCATTCAAGCAGCAAAGCCCCAGAAGCCTCAGAAATACCCTAATTCGTGGTTTTGCCATCCCAGATGTGTCATTACCCACAAAAGGACTTCGACGCTTCCTGAACCCATTTTCAAGTCTTTGTAGAGTCTTACACGCTGGCAAGGCCATCCGTCCATACCTGTATAGCCATTTTCAGACCTTCGGGGCACTGGGCTTGCCCATGTGCCATATTTTTACAGTATCGGGAAGCTCACTACCCGTTCCGATTTTCATCGGACGGTGAATTGATCACATAAATCTGCAAGCAGAGATCACGAAATCTGGCATGAAGTAGTTCTCACACATGGTCGGCGATGAATGGCAGCAATAAATCTCTGGCAATTATATCCAGTCAGTCTAATCGGCTTGCCGATGCCACTTTTTCAAAGTCATGGGAAGCCTAATACCCCTGCCTTCATTCGAGGCCCGGGAGACTGACCAGATAAAATTGCAAGCAATGGGGTTTGTAGTGACTTTGAAAACCCTTCGAGCGACAGTTATCCTCACTAATTGGATCTGGTGGAACGCTGCCATTACTACAGCTACTTTTCCATACTTCAGATGAGCTTGCTCCGCGCAGCAGAAGGCCCCCGTGCTAACCGAGTTAATTTCTGTTAACTCTTATTAGGCTTAGCGTTTTTTCAAAACAATGTTAGACGCAAGCGTCCCCAGGCGTTAAAATTCGCAGCATTTTCGAGAGGTTTCTAAGGGTCATTTCTGACTCGTCGGAGCTCGCTCCATTAGCCACTCAACGGTAAGAATGGGCAGCCTAATACCCCATCATCGCTTTGCTTGATGTGAGTCTGCCACCCCACGGCAAGCCTTCAATGCCAGTTCTTTTGCAAATCCAAGGAAAAGGACAGCCATTACTTTGTCAAATGATTCCTCTGTGTTCCATCATGAAATCAAGAAGACGATTGTGCTGAATCGTTGTTTGGCAAGTTTGAATGATTAACGAACATCTCAACTATTGCACAGCAAACATCAATGGTCAAGGTTCGCATTTTTGCGCAGCAATCATCCCATCAAATGTACTTGTGCAGAGAAAATATAAATAACGCTATTCGTTCTCCTTTCTCCTTTCCTTTAACTCATCCATATATCCAGCAGTTATTATACCAGATGGTAGTGCTATAATTGCTATACCTACCATTGATGATATAATACTAATCACTCTGCCAATATCAGAAATAGGATAAATATCACCATATCCTACTGTAGTTAGAGTACATGCAGCCCAATAAAATGCATCGAAAAAATTATTGAAAAGGTATTCCCCTGTTTCGGGATTAATATCTTCTTCTGCATTGAACATTATCATTGCAGTCACAAATATATAAAAGAGTGCCAAAGACAACACTGTAAGCAAAATTGCGCGTTGTTTTTTTATAACAGAAAGAATTATCTCTAATGGTTCAAAGTAGCGAACAACCTTTATAACTCGTAGTATCTTTAATAAACGGGAAACCCTTGCAACTTTGAATATGGGGGTCAACAAGTTAATGGTTGGCAAAATTGATAACAAGTCAATTATGGCCATAGGAGTGAATGGATATATAACAAAACTTGAATAACCCCTATTTTTACGAAGGTCACAAGTAATCCATCTCAAGATATAGTCAACAATAAAGCAACACCCCGAGATTAAATCGAAATACCAAAACAATAGATTTTGGGTACGGAACATCAGTGGCAGTATTCCCATGGTTATAGCAACCAGCATTACATAATCATATAAGCGAGAATACCGATTTTCTGGAATTGCATCGGCCTGACCTCTGTGATTTCTAAAATGGAGAATCCCTGCACTATCGGTCCTGACTGTTTTCTCGATGAGGTATTTTATAACGTAACGCTCTACGTCCCCAAAGGGACTGTAGACAAATACAAATCAACGAGTTACTGGAATAAGTTCGTTTTTATTGAAGAAAGTGATCCGACAGATATCACTCAAGTCTCATCTGATGATTTGCTGATTTCTGCCCAGAACGGCACCATCACCGTAAGGGGTGAACAAAACGGACTCCCCTTGACCGTATATACTGCTGACGGCAAGATGTTAGGCTCTGCCACGATGAAGGATGGGCAGGCCTCTATCTCCACCAACTTGCAACGCGGAGAAATTGCCATCGTGAAGGTTGGCTCAAAGAGCGTGAAGATTAAAATGTAATCCAACCCCTCACTAACCCTCCCGAGGGAGGGAATACAAAAAAAATGCACCTGGAGCAATGGTCTTCGGGTGCATTTTTTCTTTCCTTGCGGTCTTTTCGCCTGTGATTATTTGGCGATTTGCGGGAAATGATGTATATTTGTGGCTGAAACTAAATCAATAACCAATTATGAAAAAAATGAGGAAATTTGTCTTTGTACTGTTAGGCGTGCTGATTCCCACGCTGACTGCTAACTGTAGTAATAAGAAAAACGCGGAAAAGGCGGAGACTGCCGAAACTGCTGAGGTGAGCGAGACGAACGAAAGCGTGATCAAGGTGAGCATGCCGCCATTCAAGAAATTCGTGGAGGTGAGCGTGGAGGAATCGGCACTCTACAAGGAGACCGACACTAAAAGCCCGACCTTGGTGAGCTGGAGCGAGTCTGACTGTGAGAGTGACTTCTGTGAGATGATTTACCAGTGGTCTGACCAGCCCGGAAAAGAGGGGTTCGAACTGGATACGGATATCAGAGTAGGAGAGGGGACGTTTTACCCCGTTTTGGGCGAGGAGAAAGACTTCTACAAGGTGGGCACGCTGAAAAGATGGTGCGAGATAGAAAGTGCCTACATTCCCAAAAGCGAGGTGAAAACCGTTGAGACGGCCCCCATCAAGGCTGATGAACTGGAGAAGAACAAGGAATGGTTCTATCACAGATATCGCGTGCTGAGGGATGGAAAGTATAAGGGTGTGGTGCTTTGCGACGAGCTTGACGAACTCTCTGGCGAGAGGCTGAGCGTGGGCGTATTGGTTGACGGTGTCCTTCTCACGCCCGTAGTTTACGAGATTGACACCTATCTGAACACTGAACAGCAGGAAGGCATCTATATCCGGGAGGAAGAGGGCACGTTCAACCTCAGTTTCAACAAGAGCATGGTTGCTGCCGGCGAAGATGAATACGACCCGCGGCTCGACCTGAATAAACTCAGCGACAAGCAGATAGCTGAGATTGTGGAAACGGTAATCAAGAAGAAGCCCGAAGTGGTGAGCTGCATGTATCTCTTCCCGTCTTTGGGTACGGATTTCTTCTATTACAAGACAAAGTAAGACTGTTTAATAAAAGGAAGCATTATGAAGATTGATTTTAAGAATATCGAGGAGAAGATTGTGCCTAACTTCAAAGGGGGTGAGGGGCGCTATATCATGAAGCAGTTTGCCGACGATAAGGTGAAGATCATGTACGGGAAACTGGAGCCGGGCTGCTCCATCGGACTCCACCGACATGAGCTGAACTGCGAGATTATGTACATCCTCAGCGGGCAGGCTACGTATGTGTATGAGGGACAGGAGGAAATCGTGAATCCGGGTGAGGTGCACTATAACCCGATGGATAAGGAGCATACGCTCCTGAACAAGGGCAAGGAGGACCTGACGTTCTTTGCCGTCGTGGCGGAGCATCATTAAGAGCCCACCCTCAATCCCTCCCGAAGGGAGGGAAGTGGCTCCTCCAACCTCCCCGAGGGGTGGCTTCTATTTGCGTTTCATTCTCCCATCCCTTCGGGAGGGGGTGGGGGTGGGCTTAATTTCTTCAGCCTTCTTTTGGGTTCGGGAGCATCGGGATAGAGCTCGAGGGCTTTGCGGTAGTTGTTGATGGCAGCCTCACGCATGTCTTCCTGCTCACATTCCTTGCCTAATAGGGTGTATTCTGCGGCCAGACGCTTGAGGAAATCCTCGCGCTGCTTTTTCTCATCATGCAGGCGCTTGATTTCTTCACGCTGCTGGTTGATGATGTTCAGCTTGCGGCGGATGAGACGCTTCACATGGGGCTTCTCAATGTCGTAGCGGCTGTGGATGGCCAGGAAGAAATTGTTGAGGAAGGCATCCATATCACCACGATCGAAGGCGCTCATGGCATCGTGGTATTCCTTGTCGGCCTTGCTTTCGGTAAGGGCTGCATGGATAATGTTATTGTCGTTGAAATGGCGGGCGAAGTTGGTGACCTCGGGCTTCACGAAGACATCCTCCCTGCGGATGGGGCAGTTGAGCGTGATGCCTTCCAGCGAACGGCAACGGGAGAGGGCCACATAGGTCTGACCGCCGGCAAAGACGCCTCCGGTGAAATCTATCTTCACGTGGTTGAACGTGAGGCCCTGGCTCTTGTGGACGGTGATGGCCCATGCCAGCCGGATGGGAAACTGGATATAGACGCCGATTTCCTCCTCTTCAATCTTCTGTTCCTTCTCGTTGAAGGTATAGCGCACGTTAGCCCAGCGGTCGCGCTCCACCTCGTATTCATTTCCATCTTCGGTGACAATCCAGATGACGCCTTCTTCCTCGTCGATGGCTTCCACGATGCCCAGCGTGCCGTTTACCCAGCGGCGGTCCATGTCGTTCTTGATGAAGATGATGTGGGCTCCGGGCTTGATGTAGAGTTCCTTGGGTGTGGGGAGGCTGCTCTCGGGAAAGTCGTCCTTGATGACGCCCTCGAACATGGTGGGTTCGCCGGGCAGCGATTCCAGCTCGCGTTCGTTGATGAAGTCGACGGTATCGCGGCGGGTGCTGAGGGTGATTTCGAGCCCACCCTCAACCCCTTCCGAGGGGAGGGGAGTATTACTTACCCTGGCGTTGAGCATCTGGAGATCAGGTGCGGAGACCTGACTGGTTCGGATGTGGTCGAGGATGCTGATGAACATGGGGTCGGTCTGACGATACACCTTCCTCAACTCGATGCTGACCAATTGCATCTCGCGGAACACCCTTGCATCGAAAAAGAAGGAACTGGGGTAGAAGGGGCGCAGCAGCTGGCGGTCTTCCTCTCTGACCACGGGTTCCAACTGATAGATGTCACCCACGAGCAGCAACTGTTTGCCGCCGAAGGGCTCTCGCATGTTTCGGCAATAGATGCGCAGCACCTTGTCGATGAAGTCGATGATGTCTGACCTCACCATCGAAATCTCGTCGATGATGATGAGTTCCAGTTCGCGGAGAATCTTGCGCTTCTCGCCGTTGTATTTCAAGGTTTCTCGGATGTTCCGCATGTTGTAGCGGCTGTCGTTGGGCAGCAGCGGATGGAAGGGGAGCTTGAAGAAGGAATGGAGCGTGCTGCCGCCGGCATTGATGGCTGCTATGCCCGTCGGGGCGAGCACCACGTGCTTCTTCTTGGTGTGGTTGCAGATGTAGCGCAGGAACGTAGATTTACCCGTCCCTGCCTTTCCGGTGAGGAAGAGCGAGCGACGGGTATATTGTATAATCTGGAGAGCCTGCTGCATCTCCGCATTATCCAGGTCGATCTGTTCTATGTCTTGTACCAAGATTTAAATGTCATCGAAGGTGACCACTTCCTCGTGGGAGTTCTGCGTAGACTTGTTCACCTTGTGTTCATCGGTGGGTACTTGAATCTCGTTGGGGTCCAAGGGCTCAGCCGTGGACTTGATGGGATTGCCGTCCTCATCGAAGAGCATCTCCTCATCCGTCATGACATCGAGGCTGTCGGACGCCATGGTGTCACGGCGTTGCTCGTAATAGCTGGAGCATTCGTACATGTCGTTGGTGATGTCGTTGTCGGCAGGTTTCTCAAAGCGGCCATGATACTGCTTGAATTCAGGGTCGCTCATCAGGGATTCCAGGAAATAGCCGCAGATGGGCAAGGCCGTCTTGGAACCTTGTCCCAAAGCTCCCGTGCGGAAATGGATGCATCGGTATTCACCACCTACCCAGGCGCCGCAGACAATCTTCGGACTGATGCACATGAACCAGGCATCGGAGTGGTTGTTGCTGGTGCCGGTCTTTCCTCCGAAATCGGTATCCAGGGCGGCACGGATGCCTACCCAATGGTTCAGGCTCATCGAGGTGGCTCCAGGCTCGCGGAGGCCGCCCATCATCATCTTCTGCATGAGATAGGCACTCTTCACGGGAATGACCTGCTTTTCGGTCTTGGGAGCCTTATATACCTCGCGGCCATCCTTATCGACGATCCTGGTAACCAATACGGGATCGACATGCTTGCCCTGATAGGCTACACAACTGTAGGCATCAGCCAGTTCGAGCAGGTTCACGTCACTTGCGCCCAGGGCCAATGAAGGCTCTTCTTCAAGCGGACTCTTGATACCCATATCATGGGCTGTGGCAGCGATGTTGCGGATGCCCATTTCTTGACCTAACCTGACGGCTACGGAATTGATACTCTGTGCAAAAGCAGCCTTCAGAGGAACGGAATCGCCCGAGAAACGGCCATTGGCATTGGTGGGGCGCCAGATGGTGGTCTCGTGCTTCTTCTTGTCATATACTTCCATCTGGATGTATTCATCGCGCCGTTTGTCGCAGGGAGTGAGTCCCTGGTTCATGGCCTCGGTATAGACGAAGAGTTTAAAGGTGGAGCCGGGCTGGCGCATGGCCGTCACCTTGTCGTATTTCCAGGAGTTGAAGTTCACATCGCCCACCCAAGCCTTCACATGGCCCGTCTGGGGCTCCATGGCCACGAATCCGCAATGCATGAATCGCACCATGTAGCGGATACTGTCCATGGTTGACATTTCTTCCTCGATTTCGCCCTTCTCATAGTCGAAGAGTTTCACTTTGTGGGGCTGATTCAGGTGGTATTCAATGGAGTCGGGGCTGTTGGGGAACTTGCGCAGGAGACGCTTATAGACGGGGAGTTTGCGGGCGATGCCCTCAATGAAACCTTGAATCTCCACATGGTTCTCATCCTGCCAGGGATTTTGTGAACCCCAGTGGGCCTTGAAGTTCTGCTGCACGATTTTCATCTGCTTTAAGGCAGCCTCCTCGGCATATTTCTGCATGCGAGTGTCGATGGTGGTATAAATCTTCAGACCGCTCGTGTAGAGGTCGTAGCCGTTTTCCTTGCACCATTCTTTCAAATGGTCTGCCACTGCCTCGCGGAAGTATAGGGCCTGTCCGTCGTAGTTGCTTTCCACGCTATAGTCGAGCTTGATGGGTATTTTCTTCAGCCGGTCAAACTCTTCTTGGGTGAGGTCTCCGTGAATGAGCATGTTGTTCATCACCACATTACGGCGCTTGATGGAATTCTCGGGGTGGGAGATAGGGTTATAGAACGTGGTTGCCTTCAGCATACCCACGAGTACGGCTGCCTGTTCGGTGGTGAGTCGTTTGGGAGTGGTGTCGAAATAGGTCTTGCAAGCCGTCTTGATGCCGTATGCATTGCTTCCGAAGTCAACGGTATTTGCATACATCGTGAGTATCTCGTTCTTGTCGAATACCATTTCCAGTTTGGTGGCAATGATCCACTCCTTGGTCTTCATGATGAGCATTTTCACGCCGGGAATCTTGCCGAGCAGGCCTGTGGAATACTGGGTGCGCACGCGGAACATGTTCTTGGCCAACTGCTGGGTTATCGTGCTGGCTCCGCGGGCATCCTTGTTGACAAGAGCGTCCTTGGCTGCTCCGAAGAGACCGATGGGGTCAACGCCCTTGTGCTGATAGAAACGCTCGTCCTCCGTGTCAATCAAAGCCTTCCAGAAAGCGGGATTCACCTCTTCAAACTTCACAGGCGTACGGTTCTCCGAAAAGAACTTGCCGATGAGCTTGCCGTCGGCAGAATAAAGCTCTGAAGCCTCTGCAGTCTGCGGGTCACGGATGCCGGAGAAGAAACCGGGCGACTTGCCGAAGAGCCAGAGGAAATTGATGTCAACCGCTCCCAGATACAAGATGAAGAAGAGGATGAACGAAATCAGGCCCACGATGGTCTTGGTGTACCACGCACGGCCCTTGTAGAGCCCTACGTACCAGCGGCAAAAGCCTTTGAGTTTACGCCAGCACCAAGTGAATGGCGCAAATATACGTGCTATTTTGGAGTTTTGGAACATATCGATTCTAATCTTTCAATTCTAGTGATAATCACATTCTATTATTGGGCAAAGGTAGTGCAAAAAAACTATCCGCGCAAAGATTCAATGTTTATTTTGGTTTATTTAAATTCTCTTCAATGTAATGAATGATTCCGTCTGCTTCATCTGGATGAAACCATCGAATCTCAGGGTCGCGCTTGAACCACGTGAGCTGCTTGCGCATATAGCGGCGGGTGTTTCCCTTCATCCGTTCCACGGCTTCGTCTAAGGTCCAGGTGCCGTCGAGATAATTGAACAGTTCCTTGTAACCGACTGTATTCAAAGAGTTTAAATCACGCTTCGGGTACATCCGCTTTACCTCTTCCAAGAGTCCCTGGCGCATCATCTCGTCCACCCGCAGATTGATACGGCGGTAGAGTTCCTCGCGGTCGCGGTTGAGTCCGATTTTGAGGACGCGGAAGGGGCGTTCCTTCTTTTCGCCCACACGGAACGAGGTGTAGGTCTTGCCGGTCTGATGGCAGATTTCGAGGGCATGGATTACCCGGCGGTAGTTCTTGCGGTCCACCACGGCATAGTGCTCGGGGTCCAGCTGGCGCAGCTCTTCCACGAGGGCATCTAGTCCTTCCTCTTCGTAGCGGCGCTTCATCTCGGTGCGGATATCGTCGCGGATGGTGGGTATGTCGTCAATCCCGTTGCACACGGCATCGATGTACATCATCGAACCGCCGGTCATCAAGGCGCACTTGTCGTGTTCCAATAGGTTATTGATGAGCCTGACGGCATCTTCCTCGTACATCGAAGCGCTATAGTAGTCCTCAATGCTGTGGGTTCCCACGAAATAGTGCTTTACGCGTCGTTGCTGCTCCTCGGTCGGGGCAGCGGTACCGATGGGAATCTCGCGGAATATCTGGCGCGAGTCGGCGTTTATGATGGGAATATGAAAATACTCAGCCACACGGAGGCAGAGTTCGGTCTTGCCTACGCCCGTGGGGCCGAGTATCACTAATAAGGTCTTCAATTTGTTGCTGCTGTTTTTTAACGGATGATGCCGCGCTTGGAATTCTCCACGAAGTCGATGATGTACTGGATTTCGGGAGTGACTTCCATGTTCTTGCGGATTTCCTCGATGCCTTCCTTCAGCACGCCCTTCGAATAGAGCAGGCGATAGGCCTCGTGGATGCTCTGGATGGTCTCGTTGCTGAATCCGCGACGGCGTAGGCCTACCAGGTTGATGCCCGAGAAGCGAATGGGCTCCTTGCCGGCAATCACGTAGGGAGGAATGTCCTGACTGGTGCGGCTGCCGCCCTGGAACATGATGTATCCGCCCACGCGGCAGAACTGGTGGAACAGGCAGGTGGCCGAGATGATGGCAAAGTCGTCGACAATCACCTCGCCGGCAAACTTCGTGGAGTTGCCGATGATGCAGCCATTGCCTATCACGCAGTCGTGACCGATGTGCATGTTCTCCATCAGCAGGTTGTTGCTGCCCACGACGGTCTTTCCCTTCGAGGCTGTGCCGCGGCTGATGGTCACATTCTCACGGATGGAGTTATTGTCGCCAATCTCGGCCGTGGTGTCCTCACCCTGGAACTTCAGGTCCTGGGGCTTGGTGGCAATGGAGGCACCTGGGAAAATCTCGTTGTTCGAGCCCAGGCGGGTGCCGTAGTTGAGCGTTACCGAATTCTGGAACACGTTGTTGTCGCCAATCACCACATTACGGTCGATGTAGCAGAACGGACCGATGATGTTGTTGTCACCTAAGATTGCCTCTGGATGAACAAAGGCCATTGGGCTGATTTGATTTGCCATATCGTGGTTTTTAAGGTTTATTTGTTCTTGATTATCTGAGCGGTAAAGGTGGCTTCGGCAACCACGTTGTCGCCTACAAACATATATCCCTTCATGGATGAGATGCCGTGACGGACGGGTGCTAGCAGTTCAACCTTGAACAGCAGGGTGTCGCCCGGAACTACTTTCTGGCGGAACTTCACGTCGTCTATCTTCATGAAGTAGGTGCTCCAGCGCTCGGGCTCTTCCAGTGTGTTCAGCACCAGCAGTCCTCCGCATTGTGCCATGGCCTCAACCATCAGCACGCCGGGCATGACGGGCTCTTCGGGGAAGTGTCCCTGGAAGAAGGGCTCGTTGCTCGTTACGTTCTTTACACCTACGATGGTCGTGGGACCCAGCTCGATGACCTTGTCGACCAACTGCATGGGATAGCGGTGGGGGAGCAGCTCGCGGATGCGGTTCACGTCCATGATGGGCGCTTCGTTGGGGTCGTAGAACGGAGCCTGCACCTCGTGCTTGCGGATTTCCTTGCGCATCAGGCGGGCAAACTTGTTGTTGACGGTATGTCCCGGACGGGTGGCCACAATCCTTCCCTTGATGGGACGACCGATAAGGGCCATGTCGCCGATGATGTCGAGCAGCTTGTGGCGGGTGCACTCGTTGTCCCATACCAGCGGCTTGTTCTGGATATAGCCCAGGTTGGTGGCATCCATGTGGGGAACGCCCAGCACGTCGGCCAGCTTGTCGAGGTTCTCCTGCGACATCTGGCGCTCGTAGATCACGATGGCATTATCCAGACTTCCGCCCTTGATGAGATTGGCGTTGAGCAGTGGCTCGATATCGCGCACAAAGACAAAGGTACGGGCAGCAGCAATCTCCTCGGCATAATTTGACATTCCGTCGAGGGTGGCAAACTGGCTGGCGATGAACTTCGACTCGAACGAACACATGGCTGTGATGGAGAATTCCTCGTCGGGCAGCAATGTGATGCACGAACCGCTCTTATCGTCCTTGATTTCAATCTTCTTGCGGATTACGTAGAAATCCTTCGGAGCATTCTGTTCCTGAAGGCCAATCTCGCGAATCTTCTCCACATACTTGATGGCTGAGCCGTCGAGAATGGGGAACTCCGGACCGTTCACCTGAATCAGACAGTTGTCGATGCCCATTGCATAGAGGGCCGACATACCGTGCTCGATGGTGCTGACACGCACATCGCCCTTGGCCACAACCGTTCCGCGCTGGGTGTCAACCACGTTTTCAGCAACGGCATCAATAATCGGCTCGCCTTCAAGGTCGATGCGCTGGATTTTGTATCCGGTATTCTCGGGGGCGGGATTGAAGGTCACGGTGATGCTCAGTCCCGTGTGCAATCCCTTTCCAAACAAGGTAAAACTACCTTTAAGTGTCTGTTGTTTCATCTCTTATTTGATTGTTTTCAGATTATTCTTTTGCTTTCTTCAGTTCCTCCAACTCTTTGCGAAGCTGACCGAGCTCGCGATAGATGTCGGGAAGACGGCGGAAAATAGCCGATGCCTTCATGTATTCCTTGGCATCGATGGCGGGTGCTCCGAGCAGCCGTTCGCCGCCCTTGGTGTTGCTGATAACGCCGGCCTGTGCTCCGATGAATGTCTTGTCGGCAATCTTGATATGTCCTGAGAAACCGGCTTGTCCGCCAGCCATACACCAGGCTCCGATCTTGGTACTTCCGGCAAGTCCCACCTGAGCTGACATCACCGTGTTTTCGCCAACCTCGCAGTTGTGGGCAATCTGAATCAGGTTGTCCAGCTTCACGCCTTTATGAACCACGGTAGCACCCATCGTGGAACGGTCCACACAGGTGTTGGCACCAATCTCAACATCGTCCTCAATCACCACGATGCCAATCTGCGGAATCTTGTCGTAGCCTTCGCCATTGGGAGCGAATCCGAAGCCGTCGGCACCGATGACGGCACCCGAGTGGATAATCACGCGGTTGCCAATCTTGCAGCCGTCGTAAATGGTCACGTTGGGATTGATCATGCAGTTGTCGCCAATCGTCACACCGTCGCCGATATAGACAAACGGAGCGATATAGCAGTCCTTGCCGATGGTGGCTTTCTCTGAGATGAAGGCCAGGGGCGAAATGCCCGTCTTCTTCGGCATCATGCTCTGGTAGAGCTGGAGCAGCTTTGCCACGCATTCGTAGGCGTTCTTCACGCGGATGAGCGTAGCCTTGACGGGCTTTTCGAGCACTACGTCTTCGTTGACGAGCACCACGCTCGACTGTGTATCGTAGATAAAGTGAGTGTACTTGGGATTCGAAAGAAACGAGATGGCTCCCGGTTTGCCTTCCTCGATTTTGGCGAACGAGTTGATCAGGGCATTTTCATCGCCTTCTACCCGGCCCTGAATGAACTCTGCTATTTGTTTTGCTGTAAATTCCATATTAATACATAGTATTTTGATTTGCAAAGATAGTGCTTTTTTACGAAATTCGTTGATAACAGAGGTAATATTTACGAATTTTTTTAGAAAGTAAGGCAACATTCAGAATCTCGGATGCGTCGGAGATGTCGCGGATGCTGCCGTCGCGATACAGAATGGCAATGCGGTCGTCGTTCACGTCGTACATGTCTTTCTGGATGGTGTTCACACTCATCAGATAGCTGGCGTCTTCCCGTGAAATGTCAAAATTATTAGTCATCATTTCGAGCACTTCGTTGATTCGTTCCTGCGGAACAGGTTCCTCATGGATTTCTACGCGGAAGATGTGGCGGTTGATAAGGTTGGAAGAAAGCAGCGCGAGAATCTTGTCGTCGCTTGTCATCCATACCTTCAGGGCGCTCCAGATATCGCTGTCATCAAGCAAACTGTAGTGGTGAAGGGCTTCATCGTGATGGTGCTCAAAGAAACGGGCATCCACCTCGTTGTAGAGGAAAAAGCGTAGGGCAGGTGAGGCGAAGAGTTCCTTGCCTTGGTGAGCCAGCATCTTGGCACGTTGGAGTGTATTGACGAGCATCTTCTCGAAGGCAACGGTTGTCTTGTGCAGATAAACCTGCCAATACATCAGTCGGCGGGTGGTGAGATAGTTCTCGATGGAATAGATACCCTTGGAGTTAACCACCAGCTTATCTTCCACGATATCAAGCATCTTGATGATGCGTGCCGAGCCGATGTTGCCTTCGGTTACTCCCGTGAAGAAGGAGTCGCGCCTCAGATAGTCGAGCCGGTCCATGTCGAGTTGTGATGAGATGAGCTCGTGAAGGAACAGCTTTGGGTAGTCGCCTTTAAAGACCTTGAGTGCCAGATTGAGTGCTCCCTGCATTTCCTGATTGATTTGTTCCATCATCAGGAGGGATATTTCCTCGTGTGAGATACCTGTGATGAGCGTGTTTTCTAATACATGCGAGAAAGGGCCGTGGCCGATGTCGTGCATCAGGATGGCGGCCTCTACGGCTTCAGCTTCTGAGTCGAAGATGAAATGTCCCTTTTGCTGGAGCGAGAGAATAGCTTCGCTCATCAGGTGGAAAGCACCGATGGAATGCTGGAAACGCGTATGCTGGGCCGCGGGGTAAACCACGTTGGCCATGCCGAGTTGCTTGATGCGGGTGAGTCTTTGCATCAGCGGGTGTTGCACAATGTTGAGCAACAGCCCTCGGGGAATCTTGATGAATCCGAATACGGGATCGTTAATTATTTTCGCATCGTTCATTGTCGTGAAAATCGGGTTTCGCGTTGATGATATTCAGGGGCTTTGCTTCCGATGAGTGGAAGCCTTGTTTCCAGACTTTGGAAGCATCCTTTCCAGACTTTGGAAGCAAGGCTTCTGATGGGTGGAAGCATGGCAGTTATTGAGCGCATTGATAATGTGCTGCTCAAACAAACTTTGCGAGCTCCACGGCCATCTGCTCCTGAAGCTCTTTTGCCTTCTCGGCAGCCACTTGAGCAAAGTCTTCACCATTCGAGGCGTAAATGATTCCGCGTGAGGAATTTACGAGCAGTCCGCAATCCTTAATCATGCCATACTTGCATACCTCCTGAAGACTGCCACCCTGAGCACCTACACCCGGAACGAGTAGAAAGTGATTGGGAGCAACGCGACGGATGTCTTCAAACATCTTTCCTTGAGTGGCACCTACCACATACATCATATTCTCCGATGTGCCCCATTGTTGGGATTTTTCAAGTACTTTCTCGAAGAGCCGTTTTCCCTCTTTATCTTCCGTCAACTGGAAGTCGTGGCTGCCCTTGTTGCTGGTCAGCGCAAGCAGGATGACCCACTTTCCCTCGTAGGTGAGGAATGGCGAAACGGAGTCTTCTCCCATGTATGGCGCTACGGTCAAGGAGTCCACATCGTATTCATCGAAGAATGTGCGGGCATACATTGCAGAGGTGTTGCCGATGTCGCCACGCTTTGCGTCAGCTATGATAAAGTGATGGGGGTAGTTCTCCTTGAGGTAGCTCACGGTCTTCTCGAAACTGATGAGTCCCTTCACGCCGAAAGCCTCATAGAAGGCGAGGTTCGGTTTGTAACTGACGCAATAGGGCGCCGTAGCATCAATAATCTGCTTGTTGAAGGCGAAGATAGGGTCTTCTTCCTTCAGGATATGTGCAGGAACTTTCTTCAGGTCGGTGTCCAGTCCCACACAAAGGAACGATTTCTTAGCGAAAATCTGTTCTACGAGTTGTTGTCTATTCATTTTTTAGATAAGTGTTTAATGAGCAAGAAAACGAAAAACACGAAGCAATACCAGAGCAAGAATACCAGTAAGGCAGCCCAGATGCTGGGAGCATATTGCGCATAGAAGATGGCTATGCAACCAATGGCAATGCATAATGCGATTTCCCAAGGCTTGGCTTTTACAAAAGGGCGGAAGAATTCTTGTCGTGTCATTTGCTTATTAACTTTTTAACGGCGAGAATGACAAATCTTGAAATAATAAAGGTAATACACCAAATCAAGAAAAACTTCCAAGTTCCGCGATATGGTTCTGCAACACAGAATGCAGGGATGATGGCCACATAGTCAGGCCAATTTCGTTTGATGCTTTTCCAAGTCCACTCTTCCTTTAATTCATTCCAAAATCCCATAACTATGATATGTTTATAGTTCTGCTTCTTTCATGCGCTCAGCATTCTCAGCTACGGTCAGATGGTCTATCATGTCTTGGATGTCTCCGCCGAGGAAGCCCTGCAGGTCGTGGGTGGTGTAGCCGATGCGATGGTCGGTGACGCGGCCTTGAGGGAAGTTGTAAGTGCGAATTTTTGCACTACGGTCGCCCGTGGAAACCAGCGACTTGCGGCGGTTGGCAATATCGTCAACATACTTCTGGTGCTCCTTGTCGTAAATAAAGGTGTAGAGACGGCTCAGGGCGCGCTCCTTGTTCTTGGGCTGGTCGCGAGTTTCGGTGCATTCTATGAGGATTTCCTCGGTCTCACCGGTGTTCGGATTCTTCCACATGTAACGCAGACGCACACCCGATTCCACCTTATTCACGTTCTGACCACCGGCACCGCTTGAGCGGAACGTGTCCCACTTGATTTCGCCTTCGTTCACATGAACCTCAAACTTGTCGGCTTCTGGCAATACGGCCACCGTGGCAGCAGAAGTCTGCATACGGCCGTTCGACTCCGTGACGGGCACTCGCTGCACACGATGCACACCCGACTCGTATTTCAACGTGCCATAGACGTCGGCACCCGAAACGGCAAAGTCGATTTCCTTATAGCCGCCCACGGCACCTTCATTGAAGTCGGTGACAGAGAGCTGCCAACCTTTCGACTCGCAGAAACGCTTATACATATTAAATAGGTCACCGGCAAAGAGGCAGGCTTCGTCGCCTCCTGTTCCAGCGCGGATTTCCATCTGCACGTTCTTTGCATCCTCAGGATCTTTCGGGATGAGCAGGATTTTGATTTCCTCTTCCAGTTTGGGCTGGAGCTCTTCGTTGGCGGCCAGTTCTTCACGCGCCATGTCTTTCATCTCGGGGTCGGTCTCGTTGGCCAGTATGTCCTTGGCCTCACGGATTCCCTCCAGACAATTGATGTAGCGCTTACGCGCATTCATGATGTCGCCTAGATCCTTCCATTCCTTGGTGAGTTTCACGTAGCGGTTCTGGTCGGCTATCACGGAGGGGTCGGTAATCAGCGTAGATACCTCTTCGTAACGGGCTTCCAGACCGTCGAGCTTTTGTAATATTGAATTGGTTGTATCAGCCATACTATGGTTTTATGATTATTCATTTTGATATTTGCCTGTGCCTTTACAGGTGTTGCACGTGGTCTTGCCGTCGGGACTCTTTCCCATGCCTCGGCAGTCGGGGCATTTTCCGTCATTCATCAATTTCTCACGCTCCTTCTGCTCCGCTTTGGTCATTGACTTAGACTTGCTGTGAGCTGCCTGGGTAACCTTCTTTGAAGAAGGCGAGACGGCACTTTCCACAGCACTCTCGGTAAGCATCTCTCCGACGATGCAACCCGACATGAGCGGAAGGCAAAGGGCAACGAGCAATAATCTGACAGGTTTTATCATCATTCGTCTAAGTATTAATAATGAAACTCGCCGTATTCGCTCTTGATGGTCAGGCTCTTGGGACCTTCCTCAATGCGACCGATGACCTGTGCATCGATATTGAAGCGGCGCGAGATGGCGATAACCTGTTCGGCAACTTCGGGACGAACGTAGATCTCCATACGATGACCGCAGTTGAACACCTTGTACATCTCTTTCCAGTCGGTCTTGCTCTGCTCCTGAATCAGCTTGAAAAGCGGCGGAATGGGGAACATGTTGTCCTTGATGACGCGACAGTTGTCTGACACGAAATGCAGCACCTTGGTCTGGGCTCCACCCGTGCAATGCACCATTCCGTGAATCTCAGGGCGGAGTTCGTCGAGCAACACCTTGATGACGGGAGCATAGGTGCGGGTGGGGGAGAGCACCAGCTGTCCGGCGCTGATGGTGGTTTCCACGGTCTGAACCTTGGAATCCTTCACGACCGAATAGCTGACAGGCACCTCATCGTCGAGACGCTTCAAACCGCTATACACCAGTTCGTCAGGCACCTGATGGTCGTAGCTCTCGGGATATTTCTCGGCAAGATATTTCGAGAATACATCGTGGCGGGCAGAGGTGAGTCCGTTGGAACCCATACCTCCGTTATAACGGCTCTCGTAGGTGGCCTGACCAGTTGATGAAAGACCTACGATGACATCGCCCGGACGGATGTTTGCATTGTCAATCACATCCGAACGCTTCATGCGACAGGTAACGGTTGAGTCAACAATAATGGTGCGCACGAGGTCGCCCACATCGGCCGTCTCGCCTCCTGTGCCGTAGATGCCGATTCCCATCTCGCGCATCTGCTTCATCAGTTCGTCCGTGCCGTTGATGATAGCAGAAATCACTTCACCCGGGATGAGCATCTTGTTGCGCCCGATGGTGGAAGAAACGAGAATGTTGTCGACGGCACCCACGCAAAGCAGGTCGTCGGTATTCATCACGAGTGCATCCTGCGCAATACCCTTCCATACGGACAGGTCGCCCGTCTCCTTCCAGTACATGTAGGCCAATGAAGACTTCGTACCGGCTCCGTCGGCATGCATGATGTTGCAATGCTCGGGGTCGCCACCTAGGATATCGGGGATGATTTTGCAGAAGGCCTGCGGGAATACACCTTTGTCTATGTTCTTGATGGCGGCGTGAACATCCTCTTTGGCTGCACTCACGCCGCGCATCATATAACGGTTGCTGTTGTCCATGTCTTAGAATTTAACCTCGGGAGCTTTCTGTGCACCGGCTTCAGCCTCGAATTTTGTCATCTTGTCGAATCCGAACAGTCCGGCTACGATGTTCTTCGGGAACGACCTTACGAGTGTGTTGTATTCCTGTACGGCCGTGTTGAACTTGTTGCGTGCTTCGTTGATACGGTTCTCTGTTCCCTCAAGCTGCACCTGCAGGTCCTTGAAATTCTCGTTGGCCTTCAGATCGGGATAGGCTTCCTGGATGGCAAGCAGTTTGCCGAGTGCTGATGACAGGTCACCCTGAGCCTTCTGGAATTCCTGCAGTTTCTCGGGAGTGAGGTTTGCGGGATCTACGGTTACCTGAGTAGCCTTCGAACGGGCATTAATCACTTCGGTCAAAGTTCCTTCCTCATGTTTGGCATAGCCCTTCACGGTCTCTACGAGATTGGGGATAAGGTCAGCTCTGCGCTGATAGGCGCTCTGCACATTCGACCATGCCGTGGTGGCTTTTTCCTGTTCTGCAACCATCTCGTTGTAACAACTCTTGAACGATGAGAACACAATAAGGCATATAATAATGATGCCGCCAATGATTGTTAATGATTTTTTCATAATTGCAATTATTTAAACGTTATATAATTCAAATTCCTAATTCATCACCAGCCTCCTCCGGCACCTCCGCCACCGAAAGAACCTCCGCCAAAGGAACCTCCACCACCGAAGGATCCACCGCCTCCATATGAGCCTCCGCCACCCCATCCGGAACCCCAGCTGCCACCGCTGCCAGCACGGTCACGACCGAAGCCGGTATAGCCTGTTCCACCAAGGGAAGAAAGCAAAATCCAACGAAATTTCTCATTCAGGCCAGCATAACAGCCAATCCAGAATATGAGAATGGTGAATATCCAAGCACCGAAATCCCAATCTTCATCATTTTGCTTGGCTCCGAGGGCCAATTTATTGGCATCGGGCTCTGCCGGAAGTTCCTTGCCTTTGAGAAGGCTGTATGTGGCGTTCACCAACTCAAACATACCGCCATCGGGATTGTCGGCTTTCATAAATGGTGTAAGGTATGTCCGGGCCAACCGGCTGCATTCCGCATCTGTTAAATCGGCTTCAAGTCCTAGTCCGGGAGCTATGAAGTATTTGCGGTCTTTAAAGGCCACTACGATGACCAGACCACGGTTCGTTTCCTTGTTGCCTACGCCATAGTTGTTGCCTAAATCCTGCGCCACTCTGAACACATCGGCATATTCCACATGATTCACTATGACCACAATAGACTGGATTCCGCATTCAGACTCAAGTTTGCCGAGAATCTCATTCATCGAGTTTACAGTAGCCTGCGTGATGACAGTATCGGGATTGGAAACATATTGAGTGCGGTCTTTCAGGTAGGGGATAGGAATGTTTTTGGCGTTCCATTCTTTTGTTTCATGGGTGGTAACGACTTCCATTGAAGTCAAGTCGCAAGTACACGACAAGATGCACAATCCGATTCCCAGCCAGAAGAGGACACCCCAGAATATCTTGTAGAACTTGAAGCGTGGCAACTTCTTTTTTTTCTCGTAGGAAAGAGTGGCGTATTTGTTATCGCGAGGTGGGAGCTTGAAATGTTCTGCATAGAGTGCAATCGCCATGAAGACAAGGGCAATAATGGCAAATCCGCCAAAAAGAATCTGCCAGGAGGTAAAATATTTTATGAGGAACTCAGCTATATGGACACACACGTAGAAGACTCCCATCAACAACAGTATGACTACATAGCATCCCACTTTACCCGTGTCGTTCATAACAATGCGCTTTTCAGTTGTTTATTCCTTTCCGTTCCAGAACTCCCACGAGGCAAATGCCTGCAGAAGCAACATTTCAAGACCGTTCTTTACCTGAGCACCGTGGGCAAGACCTTTTTTCATGAATAGCGTCTGGTCGGGATTATAGATCAGGTCGTAAAGGATATTGTGACTGTCGAGTGCCTCATATGGTAACTTGGGACATTCGTCGGAATGAGGGTACATACCAAGGGGCGTACAGTTCACAATCACGTTGTATTCCTTTACCACATCCGGGGTAATGCTCTCATACTGAATAGTATCCGGACGCTCATAACGACTGACAAAGACCGTTTCCAACCCGAGTGACTTCAGTCCGTAGTTGACAGCCTTTGATGCTCCTCCGGTTCCTAAGATGAGCGCCTTCTTGTGACATTTCTCCAGCATTGGCTCAATGCTCTTCGTGAAGCCAATGACATCACTATTAAAGCCCCTCAAGATGACTTTGTTGCCTTTGTGTGTCACGCGAATTACATTTACAGCTCCTATGGCACGGGCCTCCGGACTTACCGAATCAAGGAAGGGGATGACTTTCTCTTTGTAGGGGATGGTCACGTTAAGACCCTTCAGTTGAGGGTTGGAAGCCAGAACCTCAGGCAAATCATCAATGCTGGGAATTTCGAAGTTGATGTACTTAGCATCGATGTTCTCGTTCTCAAAGCGCTCATTGAAATACCCGATTGAAAACGAGTGGCCGAGAGGATATCCTATCAATCCGTATTTGTCCATTCTCTTTTCCTCCTTTTGTTTATTTTGTTGCTATATAAAGTGTGCAAATACCAAAGGTGAGCCGTTTGAAATGGGTTTCTGCAAAGCCTGCTTTCTTAAGGATCTGCATCATCTGCTCTCCTTGCGGAAAGGCCTCGATGGTCTTTGTCAGATAGCTGTAGGCTCTTTCGTCCTTCGAGATGAGTTTACCGTAGATGGGCAGAAACGTGTGACTATAGAGCCAGAAGAGTTGCTTCATTGGAAAACTCACGGGAGTAGTCAGTTCCACGATAGAGAGCATACCGCCTTTCTTCAATACGCGGCACATTTCAGCCAGTCCTTTATCCAAACTCTGGAAGTTGCGAATGCCAAAGGCTGCCGTCACGGCGTCGAAACTACCATCAGGATAGGAGAGGTCAAGGCAGTCTTGTCTCTCAAACGTAATAATGTCTTCGAGATGCGCTTCTTTTACTTTCTGCCTACCGATCTCCATCATCCCCTCAGAGATATCGGCTCCTATGAGTTTTCGGGGCTTCAGCATCTGTGCCGCCAACAAGGCAAAGTCGCCTGTACCTGTAGCGATGTCGAGCATAGTCTGGGGCTGATGGGCTGCCAATTCCTTGATGGCCTTCCTCCGCCAGCCTTTGTCGATATTCCACGACAGACGATGATTCAGCGTGTCATAGGTGGGAGCGATGTCGTCAAACATTTGCTCCACCTGTGCGGCTTTTTCTGAATCTTCGCCGTAGGGAGTTATCTTCTCTTGCTCGTACATACTATCTTGAATACGACTTATCTGGATTTCAGATACTCGCTCACATTCTTTTCGATGCGGGCAGCAATGTCGCCTTCCTCTGTGGCCTTATCGAAACGTTCTCCGGTGATGTGCTCATAGAGTTCGATATAGCGGTCGCTCACGCTCTCGGCATACTCATCAGTAATCTCAGGCATCACCTGTCCTGGCTCATTCATGAAGTCGTGTTCGATGAGCCACTGGCGAACGAATTCCTTCGAAAGCTGCTTTTGCGGTTCACCCTTGGCGAACTTCTCCTCGTAACCGTCGGCATAGAAATATCGGCTGCTGTCGGGGGTGTGGATCTCGTCGATGAGATAGACCTTTCCGTCGCGCTTGCCGAATTCATACTTTGTATCAACAAGGATAAGCCCCTGGCGGGCAGCGATTTCCTGTCCACGGGCAAATATCTTGCGGGTATAGTCTTCCATTACCTCGTAGTCTTCCTTAGAGACGATACCTTGGGCAATGATTTCTTCTTTGGAAATGTTCATGTCGTGGCCTTCGTCAGCCTTTGTTGTCGGGGTGATGATAGGCTCGGGGAAACGCTCGTTCTCGCGCATTCCATCAGGTAATTTTACGCCACAGATCTCACGTACACCTTTTTTGTAGTCACGCCAAGCAGAACCGGTGAGGATGGAACGGATAATCATCTCCACACGGAATCCCTCGCACTTCAGTCCTACGGTCACCATCGGGTCGGGGGTGGCCAGCTTCCAGTTGGGACAAATGTCGGTGGTAGTATCCAGGAACTTGGCGGCAATCTGGTTCAGCACCTGTCCCTTGAAAGGAATACCTTTGGGCAGAACCACGTCAAAGGCAGAGATTCTGTCAGTAGCGACCATCACGAGCAGGTCGTCGTTGATGTTATACACGTCGCGCACCTTTCCATGGTACACGCTCTTCTGTCCATCAAAATGGAAATCGGTATTTGTTAATGCTTTCATTTTATATTTTGTTATGTTCTACTTTTCTTTTTACCCACGTGTGGCAACGTTATGCCTATTCCTCGCTCTTCTTTTGACGGTCAAATGCTTCGTAGGCATTGACTATACGTGTGACGAGTTTATGACGGACGATGTCCTTCTTATTGAGTTCCACAAAAGAGATTCCCTCGACACCTTTCAATATACGGATAGCCTCACGGAGTCCGCTCTGATGTTCACGAGGTAGGTCCACCTGCGTCATATCTCCGGTGATGATCATCTTCGTGTTCCATCCCATACGGGTAAGGAACATCCTGATCTGTGCCGGAGTGGTATTTTGTGCCTCATCTAGAATTACCACAGCATCACTCAGGGTGCGGCCTCGCATAAATGCCAGCGGGGCAATTTGAATGATGCGTTTCTCCATCATATCCTGCAGCTTCACAGCAGGAATCATATCCTCCAGCGCATCATAGAGCGGCTGTAGATACGGATCTATCTTATCTTTCATGTCACCAGGCAGAAAACCGAGTTTCTCACCTGCTTCAACAGCCGGACGCGAAAGGATAATCTTCTTGGCTTGTTTCTCTTTCAAGGCACGAACGGCCAGAGCAATCGATAGATAAGTCTTTCCAGTTCCGGCAGGACCGACGGCAAAAAGCATATCGTCCTTGTCAAAACCGTCAACAAGTTTTTGCTGATTCTCGGAACGGGGCTTGATAGGTCGGCCGCTGATGCTGTAGCAAACGACACCCTTTACGGCATCATCCTTTGTCTTATGCCCGTGAACAATATCAAGAATGTCTTCTTCGGAAATGCGGTTGTACTTCAAGACGTGCTTGCGCATCAACTCCACCTGCTCTTCAAAAACGGCCATCTGTTCCGCATCTCCAAGTACGCGTAACACATTATCTCGTGCTACAATACGTAGTTTTGGGAAAAGGGCCTTGAGCATTTGCAGGTGACTGTTGCCAACTCCATAGAAAACTACGGGGTCGATATCTTCAAGTACAAGATGCTTTTCTATCACGTGAAATCTAAATTTTTCTGCAAAATTACAATAAAGTTTTGAGATTCGTGTAAAATTTAATACCTTTGTGCTTGAAAAAGGACAAAAAAATAATGAAGATAACGAAAAACAGATATTTGATGGGGTTTGCAGCAATAGTGGTGTTGCTGGCATTAGTGCGACTGATTTTCCCATCCGTTGCTGCTCCGAGATTATCAGCCGAAGAAATGCTGAATGATTCTACTCAGGTGGAACTGGCTGAAAGCAAAACGGATAAGGAAACAGCCGAGTCATCAGCGTTAAATGCAAAGGTCAAAAAAGACTCCATCAAGAAAGCTGAAGAAACCAAGAAAATAACGGAAGAAACTGAAAAACCACTTGTACCCGTCAAGGCCGAACCTATTCCGCTCTCGAAGCCCTCAAAGTTTTTTAATGCAGACGGAACACTGGTTAAACACCGCATATGGAGTGTGGCCAGTTATAAAGAGGCATTCCCCGACAGTCAGTCGGTTCAGTATGCTTCCGCACGTCGATGGGGCGTTGAATCCGTTCAGAATCGTCAGGAGGCTGAAAGTCGTAAACGTGAACTGGTCTATGTAGGTTCCAATCCTTATTATTTCGTAGATAAGATGAATCGTTCCATTCCTTATCTTGTTCCACGGGCTGCCGTATTGCTGAACGATATAGGACGGGCTTTTTTCGATAGTCTGCAGATGAAACAGGTGCCGCTCCATAAAGTGATTGTGACCAGCGTGCTGCGTACAAAGGATGATGTGGATAAGCTGAGGAACTACAACAAAAATGCGACAGAGAACTCTTGCCATCTCTACGGTACTACATTCGATATCTGTTACAACCGCTATAAGACAGTTCAAGACCCCGATGGCCCCAAGCGTCGTCAGGTACAGAACGATACGCTCAAATGGGTGCTCAGCGAAGTCTTGAACGATATGCGCCGAAATAAGCGCTGCTATGTGAAATACGAAGTGAAACAGGGCTGTTACCACATCACCGTAAGGTAATTTCCCTGCCGCGCTTCACGTTTTAATAGTCATCATCGTCGGATGCATCAACGGCATCGAGTGAGAGGTCTTCGGGGTTTTCTTCGAAGGTAGTACGGTAACTTTCCTCTGTGAGCTTATCCTCATCGAAAGCATCATCGTCTTCATCGGGCTTTCCGTAGTTATCCTCAATCTCAGGAGCATCCTCGTCATCGTTTTCCTCGTTGTCTGAATCGATGTCTTCATCATCGAGGCCAAACTTCATCTTCGGCTTCTCTACAATGGGTTTCACCTTGGCAAAGATAGCCTCCACCCAGGTTCCCTTGGGAATCTCAAGCACTTCGAATCCGTCTTCAATCTTCTTCTCATACATGCCGCCCTTCTTACGAAGACGGTCTTTGGGTAGGGTAGTGGTAGAGATATCGAATCCCGACTGGATAATATCCTGAATGCTCTGTGAAAGAGAGTCCCATCCTCCACCGAAGTTACGGTCAAGCACCTCAATGAGTTTGGCGGCAGAGATGTGGCGGATATTCTCGTAGGTCAGATCGGTCACTCGCATGATGGGGCGCTTTTTGATACCCCATTTAACCTTGTTGGCTTCATCCACACGAATCATGCCCACCTTAAAGCCACGGGCCTCGTATTTCTTGATGACTTCGGGCTTGTCAATCTTGATTTCCTCAATGTCGAATGCAGAGCGAATCACATCTGTGTAGTGGCGCACATTATCCTTGAGGTCAGCGTCTTTCTCGGCTGCCTCCCACATTCGGAATACATCGTTCTCCTGAAGATCCCACACATTACTCTTGTTGAGGGTCTTCAAAGTCAGTGTTCTTGTAGTTTCGTTCATATCTTGTTGTTAATTTTAATTGCTGAAAACAAACCGGTCACGATCTCCCAAAACGCGGAACTTCTCGCGGAACTCCCTCAGGCGTTCAATGTCAATGTCGGCAGAGACGGTCGTTGCTTGTTCTGTCTCGTCCTCGATAATGGCATTGCCGCGTGAATCGATTATGGAACTGTGACCGATATAATGAGTATTCGGATCATCCCCCACGCGATTGCAGCCTATCACATAACATTGGTTCTCAATGGCACGTGCACGGAGCAATGTGTGCCAGACATTCTGCCTGGATTCAGGCCAGTTAGCCACACAAATGATGGCATCATAGTCTTCCTGATAGCGTATCCATACGGGGAAGCGTAAGTCATAACAGGTGACGAGCAGGAATCTGATGCCACACCATTCTACCACCGTCCGTTTACGACCTGTCTGATAGTAACGGTCTTCCCCACCATATTTAAATAGGTGGTGTTTATCGTAGGTGGTGATATCGCCATCAGGCTTCACGAAGAACTGGCGGTTCAGGCTCCTTCCATCCAGCATGACAGCCAGGCTTCCGCAGATAGCTGCATTCTTGCGCTTGGCCGTTGTCCACATCCATTGCAAAGCCTCCTGCTGGTTTTCGCCGGGAGCATCAGTCACGAATCCCGTGCTCCACATCTCAGGCAGCACATAAAGGTCGGAGCCTTCGGCTTCGGCCATAAGAGCCTCTGCCTCAGCAATGTTCTCTGCCGGACTTGACCATTTGATGTCTGTTTGCAGAAGGGTGATTCTCATTAATTGTAATTAATCTCGTTCTTCTTTTGGTGGCAAAGTTAATGCAAGTATGACATAAAACAAAATAAAAACGAGTTTTTTTTCAAGAATCTTCTATTTTTCATTATTTATTTTTTACTTTTGCATTCAGATATGTCACAACCATTAGCTGAAAGAATGCGACCACGCACGCTCGACGAATATATTGGTCAGCGTCATTTAGTGGGAGAAGGTGCCGTGCTCCGAAAGATGATAGAATCGGGGCGCATCGCCTCTTTTATATTATGGGGACCTCCAGGAGTCGGAAAGACAACGCTTGCGCAAATCATAGCCAACCGTCTAGAAACCCCTTTCTATACACTTTCGGCTGTCACCAGTGGTGTGAAGGATGTGCGTGACGTCATTGAAAAGGCATCCAAGGGGCGCTTTTTCAACGAGAACTCGCCGATACTCTTTATCGATGAAATCCACCGTTTCAGCAAGTCTCAACAAGATTCTCTATTGGGAGCGGTTGAACGTGGAGTGGTGACACTTATCGGTGCCACTACAGAGAATCCTTCGTTTGAAGTTATCAGGCCGTTACTTTCACGATGTCAACTCTATGTATTGAAGTCATTGGAAAAGGAAGACCTCCTGCAACTGCTCAACCGTGCCATTACCGAGGATGTTTTTCTGAAAGAACGGAAGATTACGCTGAAGGAAACAGGAGCTATCCTTCGCTATAGCGGAGGTGATGCCCGCAAGTTGCTCAACATACTTGAACTCGTGGTGGATTCGGCCAATGGCAATGAGGTGGAAATCACGGATGAACTTGTCGTCAGCCGACTTCAGCAGAATCCTCTGGCCTATGACAAGGACGGAGAGATGCACTACGACATCATCTCGGCCTTCATCAAAAGTATCCGGGGAAGTGATCCCGATGCAGCTCTCTATTGGATGGCGCGCATGATAGAGGGTGGGGAAGACCCGCAGTTCATTGCCCGACGGCTTGTCATCAGTGCTGCCGAAGATATCGGACTGGCCAATCCAAACGCCCTGCTTCTGGCCAATGCCGCCTTCGATGCCGTGATGAAAATTGGTTGGCCTGAGGGACGAATACCCTTAGCTGAGTGTGCGGTCTATCTGGCTACCTCGCCCAAGAGCAATTCTGCCTATATGGGCATAGGAAGTGCCTTGCAACTGGTGAAGCAGACAGGTAACCAACCGGTTCCTCTTCATCTTCGGAATGCACCTACCCAACTGATGGCCGATCTCGGCTATAGTGACGGTTATAAGTATGCACACGATTATCCGGGACATTTCGTTAGCCAGCAGTTTATGCCCGATGCGTTGAAGAATGAACGACTGTGGCATGCACAGCGGCATACACCCAGCGAGGAAAAACTCTATCAGCGAATGATTCAATGCTGGGGAAAGCGGTTTGAAGAAGAGTAACAATCCTTAATAATCAGTCCACGTGGAAACCATACAGTTCATCATTGAGTTCCTCGGAACATTCGCCTTTGCCATTTCAGGAACGCGCCTGGCTGCTTCCAAACAGTTTGATTGGTTTGGTGGCTATGTAGTCGGATTGGCTACAGCTATCGGTGGCGGTACTCTCCGCGATGTCATGCTGGGGCTCACTCCGTTCTGGATGACCAATTCCATCTATTTGATCTGTACAGCCTTTGCGCTCATCGTCACCATCATCTTCCGCAAACGGCTGGTTGGATTCAATCACACGTGGTTCATCTTCGATACTTTCGGACTGGCCCTGTTCACCATAGCCGGCATACAGAAGTCGCTCTTCGTGGGCCAGCCTTTCTGGGTGGCAATCGTGATGGGTTGCATAACGGGTGCTGCCGGCGGTGTGATGCGTGATGTGCTTATCAATGAGGTGCCACTCATTTTCCGCAAGGAGATTTACGCCATAGCCTGTATCATTGGCGGTATCGTATATCAGTTTTGCATCTGGTGCAATCTGAGCATTGAGATAACGGTTATTGCCAGTTTCTTGAGTGTGGTCATTGTCAGGGTGCTGGCAGTGAAATACCACATCAGTTTGCCGCATTTGAAGGTGGAAGAGTAGAGGAAGAAGCTCAAAAAACGAGGAAATATCACTTTTTTCGAAAAAAGTTCCCAAAAGATTTGGCGATTTCAGCAAAACACCGTACCTTTGCACTCGCTTTTAAGGAACAATGGTTCCGTAGCTCAACTGAATAGAGCATCTGACTACGGATCAGAAGGTTGTGGGTTTGAATCCCGCCGGAATCACTTAGGAAGATAGGTAAGTAGTTAATTATTAACCACTTACCTATTTTCTTTTATCTCAAATGCACCACAAATGCACCACACGACAAAAATGCACCGTGCGGCGGGATTCTTGTTGGTTTAGAAATTCTTGACCAGTTCCTCAATCATCTGCTGAGTATAGGTCTTGTAGGTGTGGGGGAAGCGGCGGTGCTCGGTGGTAACGAAATGGCGGATGAAGGCGAGGGTGTGCTCCAGTTCGGCTACGATGGTATATTCATCGTCCTTGTGGGGCAGGTGATAGCCGGCGGGGATGTTGGCGCAACTCACGCCGATGCCGTTGAGTGTCAGGGCAAAGATGTCGCTGCCCTTGCCGGGAGTGATGGAAAATGAAGAATGAAGAGTGAAGAGTGAAGTACCGGCTTCGAGCAGGGCTTGCTCGAAGCCGGTACTGGCACAAGGTACACCTTTCAGGTTGGTGTGGATTTCTTCACCCCCCTTGCAGTCGGGTTCCAGCACGTAGAGACTGTCGGCAAAGAACGACATGTCGGCATGATTGCTGCCGATGCAGCCTTTTTCTTCACCCACGGCCATGAAGACCTTCAGATGAGGACACTCTTCCAGACAGCGCAGGCATACCCAGATGCCGTTCTTATCGTCGGCACCTAAGCCCTCGCGCTGCTGGTTCTTTTCGCTCCAGCCGTAGAGCCTGTCACCATCTTGGCGCACCTCAAAATCTTCACTATGCAGTTGCTGCACTTGGTCGAGATGGCTGGCGAGGGTGGGGTAGCCGGTCACCTCCGACCTCCCCCCGTAGGGGAGGTCTTTCTTTATATAGAGGTTGCCCCAGTTGTCCATCTGCACCTCTGCCTCGGGCACATGCTCGCGAATGTATTCACAGATGAAGCATATCATCGGCCATTCCCTGTAAAAAGGGGAATGAATATAGTAGAGTTGTTTAAGAAGTTCCATTGTTCAATCTTCTATTTTCAATCTTGAGCGTATCCGAATCCTGTTTCTTTGAAATCTTTTACATCATCGGCTTGTATGCCCCGACCACCGTCTAACTGCTGGCTGATGACAGAAGCCATGCGATAGGCAATGGCCAACTTGCGATCGTTGAAGTTCACCAGCTCTGATGACGGACGGAGCACGAAGGTGTTCACATTAGCGATGTCCTTGCGTATGGTATAGCCTAGATTCTTCTTCAACAATGGATAGCGTGGTGAAGAGATGACACTATCTAAATGGAAGTCGGTCTTCATGGCAGCATCGAACTGCTCGAAGAGATGCTGATAGGTTTCCATATCATTGATGGTAGCATTCGCTCCCCCCTTCTGGGAATAGGCGAAATGAAAATCCGTCTGGTTCTCCTTCGTCTTCAGATGCTCAGTAATGATGATGACCCAAGAAGTCTCCTCCTGACCTCCTCCCGAAGGGGAGGAAATAGCGCTTCGCAGATCGGCAAAGAAGTCATCGCGATGCGCCTGCTTCTCTTCCAATATCTCGACAGCCTCCTTGTCTTTCTTCTCGCCATATGTCGAGAGTGGTTTCTTGTCGTAGAGCGGCTTTTCAGAGAGGTTGTAGAACGAATCCAATTCATCCGTATCGACTTCCAACTCCTTGCTAAGATAGTTGAAACCACCCATCTTGGCCAGATAGTAAGTGAACCAGCCCATGCCCACCTCATCGAAACTGCCGGTGCTGACTATCGTCACCTTTGAGTCTCGGTTAACAAAGCAGCCATAACTGCGGTTCAGTGGGAAATGTTCGATGACGAAGCGATCCTCGGCATCATCCTCGTCGCTATGGGCATCAGCAAGGTTCTTCAGCCGGAATTCAGGGAACTTGTTGCAAGTGTCAATAATGTCATTCATATCCATCCCCTGACGGGTCTGCATCTTGGCCACCTTGACGCGTTGCGGCACGATGTTCAGCGCCTTCATGGCCTCGCCGCCACTATCAGGCAACGCGTTCAGATACTCGCGCAATCCTTTGTTGGCCGAGCGGCGGAAGGCCTTCAGCATACGGCGACGAAAGCCATTCAGCTCGTCTTCGCGCTTCTCCTCGTCCATTGCATCAGTCAATCCGGAGCCTATAAGACCAGCTGGTACAGCGAAGATGGCAACTCCCATTATTCCGACGAGTGTACCGATAAACTTGCCAATGGGAGACATCAAGGGATCGTCAACCACCTTGCCCGGGTCACCGAGATACTTCTCGTATGGCCAGATAAAGGCATCCCAGAAACTAAATTCAGGATCCACCCGGCTTTCTGCCAGATACAGGATGACCGTTAATACACAAGTTATTGCAACCAGGAAAATGCCTGACACGAAGATCTGACGTCGCGTGTTCCGAAACGCTGTCTTGAAAAGTCGTATTCCACTGTACATAGTAATTATTGGTATTTATGCTACTTTCTCCCAGCCCTTCTTCACGTTATCGGCAATCTCTGCAGCGAGGAGGTCGCGGATTTGCTGTTCGTCGTTCGAGTAGAGCATGTCACGCTTAATCATTTCCTTGCGCCCACTACTAAAGTCGGTGTGATAGATGATGTAGGCAGGATAGCGGCCACTCTGCTCCTTGTTCGTCTTCCAAAGCAGGAACTTGTGAAGCATCACTTTCTCACCTGACACCTTTTTATAGACATGGCGCTCCAAAAGTTCACTCTTTGCTAATTCGGCCCTGCCACCTTCAGATTCCTCGAAAGGACAAATATCAGTAAGCTGCGAGATACGCACGTCGGTCTCAGTGGGCTGCTTGTCAGTGCGCTCATGGTCGATGGTAATACCCAAAGCCACGACACCAGGAGTAACGCCTTCCATTAGCCAGCCAGCCTCTTCGTCGTACTTCAGCAATGGGTTCATCTTTATCTTGTCGTCATTTCCACGAGCCACGAGTTCCAGCACGCTGATTTCAAACACCAGTTCGGGCTTCACCATCTGGTAGGCAATGCCTCGTGAGTCGGAGAGCACATACTGCGACTCCACATGTTTTGTCGAGAGTCGCTGGGCAATGTCAGCACGCTGCTCATCGGTCAGGCCTGTAGAACCTAAGACGAACATCTGGAAGAGGCCGTCTGGGCGACGCACGGCAAACATCAAGTCGCGGATACCACGATCGGCAGTGGTATAGCCGATGACGGCAGCATCGATGGTGTGGCGCTCCTTCACCTTCCATATAATGGGCGACTCCGAATGAACAACGAGTCCTTCGGCACCTTCGCCTCCTACCCATTCATCGAAGATTTCCTGCACCTCATCCTTTGAAGAGACGTTGCGCATCTGCACGGGCTTCACTTGCTCGTTCTGGAAAATGGTGCAGAGTTTGTTATGTGTGTCGGCATAATGCTCTGCCTGCCACTTTTCTCCGTCAAGTTCCACGATGTCGAAGGGAGCCAGTGCAAGCAGGTCGCGTTTGCCATCGTCGGCAAGAGCTGCCTGCACATCGCCACAGCGAGGCCTACCCTCTGGACGAGGCAAATAAAGCTCGGCGGCTATAATAGCCTGCTTCAAGCCTGCAGCCTTCACCGCCTCGGCAAAGGCATCGAGGCATTTCAACTGCTCCGCCTTTTGCTTGCCATTGGCATTTAGCATAAACACCTGCTCATCGATGTAGAACACCACTTGCATGTGCCCGTCAATCTTGCGGGTCACCGCGAAGCGCTCGCCGTCGATGCGTTGCTTCAACTTTGCACCTTCTACGAGCACGAACTTGCCTGCTACATTCTTCTTATAGTCAATGGCTGTCTGGATATATTTCTGTTCCATAATTCTTTTTTATCTGTGATTGCCCCAAAGGTCGATGTAATGAGCTGTTCTTTCCTTGTCTTCGGCATATATCAAACCATCTTCGTAGGCGTGAATCCTCACATATTGACCTTTGCCGACGATTACCTGTCCTCGGATATTGAACAATGTAACATCTTTGCTGGTCTCTGCAGAAATGACGCTGTCGTTCTGTATGCTACAACCATCAACATAGGAACATTTCACGATGGGATTACCTTCCATGTCGAAGACTCCATATTTTCCTCTCTTACGTGCTATGATCAAGCCAGGAGGATCTATATCGATAGAATCCTCATCATACTCACAGGGAAGGATTACCTTTCCGTCCTCGTCCAACAGTCCATAATAGTCATCATAATCACAGTCTCTCTGTCTCATCTCAAAGTAGCGTTTGCCATTCCAGTAATGCTGCTTTTCAATTTCGTTGTATATAGGTTCTGTCAGTTTCTCGCCCTTAAGCGACTTCAATCCTATTTTTCCATTCTCTTTGTAGTCGAAAAGATATGTTCTATACTGGTATCCCCAATTGGGTATTTCCTGTGCCGGAGGGTTCTGTTTGAATACGGTTTCGAAGGCTTCATCTTCAGCCAATATTTCATATTCACTCAATGTTGCAGGCACTATCACCTTGCCGTCAAGTTGCACATATCCATATTTCCCGTCCTTCTTCATCCTCAGGATGTTGGTCAGATACATTCGCTTGCATTTCTTTTCGTCCCACCATTCAACTATAGACAAATCGAAGTATTCAGCTGGTAACACTATCTTTCCTTCCATGTTGATAACTCCAACCTTATTGTTAACGCTATAGACGAACAAACTATTGAAAGGTGGGAAGGTATATCTAAATTTTTTAATGAAAATACCTTTGGACTTAAGAGGCGCTGCTGCTTCTTTGGCTATTTTATAGTTCTCTTCATCATGTTCCCAAAGATCCCTGTTGTTCAAATCCCATCTGCTTGGCTTTATCACTTCTGCCTCAGGCATATCGATTAAATTCTTAGTCGGTGCTTCCACGACCTCTTCACTGAATAGATGGCGAAGGCCCATTTTCCCATTCTCGCCGATGAAACGTACTATAGGATCTTCTTCAGAAGGGCGAAACGACAGCTTTACTCTCTCCTTTGCCTCTTGCAGAGTCTCAATCTTTGATAATTTCTTTTTTGCCATAAGTCAGTTGGCGATTACCTTCACATCGCGAGGTTTTTATGATTTTCATTTTATTGTTCAATTGATTTCAGTTCCATATTTGTCAGGCGCAGGATGAGGGCGTACTTGTCACAATCGACGCGGCCTTCAAGGAAGGCACGGTAAGGTGTGCCACCATTGGCCATCACCAGAGGTTCGATGCCTTTCTGTCCGCCACCCACGAGCATCATAGCATCGGCATCGGCCAGTTTCTTCGCCATGTCGAAGAGGAAGTCATAGGTGAGGCCGTTGACATGCTGCACCTGATAGCTCTTCTTGAACATGAACATTCGCATGGCCTTCTGACGGGGGATAAGCTTGCCTGTCCAGCGCAGAGGCAGCCCGTCGAGGGCGATATTGGCAGTGGTGGTTTGCTCAGGACGCACCTCTTTCTCTGTGCCGTCGGCCAGGAAGACATGCTCTGAGAGCGTCACGCCGTAAGCCACTTTCTGCTGAGGCGTCACAAACACCTTCTTCAGTCCTTCGACCTTCAGACCGAACTGCTCCATATCCACTTCAGGATCACCGGCGATGAGGGCATCAGCCAAACCTTCGCCATACTGGGCAAGCAGCGCCGCATCAGTAGTCTTCATTGTGGCGCGCACTCGCCGTTCGTTCACACTCTTCTTGCCCTCAGCCGTCTTATAGACAGGCGTCTGGCGATGAAACGTAGTGCCGAAGGCCACCTCGGCATCACGCTTCGTATCGTTGGATAGATTTATCTTTCGCATAATATATTAATTCGTTAAATGGTTTTGTTTAGAATGGCAGATCAGGATCATCATCATTAATCTCCGTTGGCATTGGTTCTCCATATTTAATATGTCGCTCCTCGTCAAACTGCTCTCTTGTCGGAGGCCATTGGTCAATGCTAATGTTTACTCCAAGGTCTATCATCTCTTGCACTCGTGCTCTTCTGCGCTGTTTCAGTTCCTCCAGGTTCTCTGGTGTCGGACCAGTATAAGGATCTACGTCGATTCCCCATTCAAACATCTCTTGAACATCATCACTCAGTTCAATCCATTTGACTTTGCCGTTCTCAGAAACACCGTACGTAAGGTCAATACCGCCAAAGTCACAAAAAGCGGAGATACGGAATTCCACATCAGGGAACTGCCTGACAACCAATTCGGCGATGTCCTGTGCCCAACCACCTATCTCGTTTCTTCCTGACCACGATAGTTCCTGTTTATCTTCTTTCGCACCAAAGTCCACATAGAGACGTGTACAATGCCGCGTCATCCATGCAGCTCGTTCTTCTCCGGAAAGCGTATCGACGTAATCCAGAACTTGCTTGTATTCTTCATCCGTTTGAGGTTCTTCGTCATGCTCATCGGGCTTGACGAAGTTGAAAACACGGCAGAAATCTTCCTTCCGCATTACTTCTAGGGTTGCAGTTGTACTAAATCCCATAATCTCAATCGTTTAAAACATACTGAAGTCAAGTTCGTCGATTTCTTCTTCTACGGGTTCCTCTGTGTCATTGATGGAAGTCTCTTCGCCTAATGACCCGAAGGGAAACTCCTGACAATCGCAAGCAAAGAGGAACATACGCATATTGTTTATGGAAATATTAAGTTCTCATCTTCATCATGTAAGAACTCTCCGTTCTCGTCTTTTAAGGGTTCGACTTCCACGAACTCTCCGTTTTCGTTCACATATTTGCTGACAATAGGACCTTCCCATGTCTCGTATGCCACCAGTTTCATTTCTGGAAAGGACGAAGCAATACCATCAGCGACATTTCTTGCCACTTGCTCCAAAACAGGCAATGTGGTTTGGAAACTGATACCTGTATCGCCATTCTCATTCGGGCCAAATGAATAAAACCCGAAATCTTTGTGTTTTTCGGGAGTTAATTCATTTAATAACTCTTTTGCTCGCAATTCTATTTTTTTCAAGTCTTCACGACATTTGGCGACTAAAGCCAATCCATATACATTACTCATAATCTTATTTGTTAAAAAATATAATAATAATAATCAAAACATACTGAAATCCAATTCGTCGATTTCTTCCTCAACGGGTTCCTCGGTATCATCGATGGTCGTCTCTTCGGCTAATGACACGAGGGGAAACTCCTGCTTGTCGCCAGCAAAGAGGAACAGACCGCCGGGGGTATTGATAAGGTAACCATCATTGTGGTTGGTGCCACCGCGATAACTGAAATCAAACTTGTAGATATCATCGCCTACGGCTGCTGCCAGATCGGCATTTACCAATTGATAGACCGACTCCCAGTCGTTGTCGAGGAACTCCTGGGCGGTAGCCTTCTGTTTCAGTTCTATGGGGGCATCGAACGATGAAGAATAAGTAGGCAACATCTCCTGACCGTCCTCGCTATAGGCAGTGAGACCGCTTTTCTCCACCCAGCGCCCGTCGCTATCAACGACGCCTTGCTTAAGTCCACCCGATGGAATAACGAGTGCATCGTCGGGCGACAGATAGGCTGAGCCACACACATTACCACTACGGTCGGTGGCCACAATGTCTGTCCAACCATAGATTTTCTTTCTTTCTAATTTCACAGGGGCGGCTCCATAGTCCGCGCCAGATAGTTTGAATATTAGTTCCTTTGCCATATCATTTAAGGTTATGTTCAGATTATATTTGCAAATATAGCCTTTTCTTTTGTAATAATTCAACGAATAACATGATTTAACGAAGTTGACAGATTCGCCGGCGAGGATACCGATGTCCCTCGATGCGAATCTGCAGCAGTTCGTAAATGGGGAACGACCTGACGATGACTTTATCTAATTCAGCCTTTGTCATTATCTTTGCTGACCTTAACTTCTATGCTGCCGTCCTTGATTCCGCGAATGAGGCGGGTCTGCATTTGCTCGCGTTCTTCTGTCATTAACTCGAACGCATGTCCGTCGGATTCGGTTTCGGGGAAGTACTTGCCTTCGGCATCGTTTTTCAGATAGACGCCGTTGCCTGGTTCTTCGGCTTTGTAGAAGATGTGGAGCGAAGGATAGGTGGCTTTCAGCAAGTCCGTCACTTCGTAGCAGGGTGTCCAAGCCGTCTCGAAGGTCATACGAAGGATGTCACCCTCACGTTCGAGTGTTGTCCATCCGCCGCGGCACATCACTTCATTGGGGTCTTTACCCAAAGCTTCGACTAGCAGACCTAATCCTGTTGCATACTCTACTGAGGCTCCACTGTCCTGAAGCTTCTTCATGGTTTCATACAATGCATCGAGTTCCGTCTTCTCACCCTCGATGACATAATTGGTAATACAAATGTTTGCCATAATCTTTCTATTTTTATTAATGTTTATCGTAATATAGTAATGCTTTGTCAAAAATTCAATGACTCGGCAAATTTATCCATCTGTTGGCAAAGAGCAGGCATTTGTTTAAGGTAACCGACTAACGCATGAAGGCCGACAGAACCTGATGTTTGTAGCTGGAAACGGCGGTCTTTGGCATTAGGGAAGATGAGCAGTCGGTCTTTACTCCTAACATTGTCGTATAAAGCCTCATCAATGATGATTTCTGAGCCTTCAACACTGAAGCTGGCAACGGTCTGTCGACCTATAGGATCAGTCAGATGATGGGCTTCAGAAAACAGATAGTTGACTTCTACTTGCTTTTCCTCGCAAAGCTTTTTAAAAGGGATCAGAGGCGGAATTCCCCACGTGACTTTAGCGCTGCGTCCATATAGATATGCTACGTTTTCGTTCTCTTTTGGCTCTATTCTCAGATTGCACATATAAACGGAATCTTTATACTTGCCAGTCATCTGTACAAGATAATCGTGAATGCTCGTCATCCAGGGCTCGACAAGCACTTTGAAAGTCTGCTCCTTGTCCAATCCTTTTTGTTCACACTCCTTGATGATTCTTTCCTTTGTGGCTTCATCGATGGCAGCGAGCGTGATGTGTTCTTCGTCCAATACAGATGTTTGCATCGTAGAAATGCGCTGTTGCTTTGCATGAAAGACGATTTCTTCTTCACGCAGCTGGTATTCGAGGGCGAGATCCATCAGCAATGTTGGCAGGTCCAGCAAGTAGAACTCATCATCGCGAAGGACGAACAGACCATAGCGTTCGTCCCGTTTAAAATGTTCGGAAACATAGCACAACATCTGCTTGGCTGGCATAATCTCGAACAACCCGAAGGGCGAATCCTTGACATGCCATCGGGTGATTTCCATTTCAATGCCCTTGTAGGCAAGTGTGCAGGTCAGGGCATAGACATTCTTACGTTTTTTGTATGCGACCAGACGTGATTCGCCATCTGCATCTCTTGCCGTTTCCTGCACCTCCATCTTGAAGAGGCTCAGGTCGGCTCCCATTTTCTTTAAGGCTTCTCGAATTCCTTGTTCCGAAAATGAGAACTTGCCGTCAGCCAGACAAACGATAGGGTTAGGCTTTCCGCTGAATTTATTTGACTCACCCAAATAATAACAGAGATACTTAATCTCTAGATTGGGATTCACTTTTCGCTTGATTCCTTCAAGGCTTAAGTGATGCCCGCTAAAGACTGCGTAACGTTCTTCAAATGCAGCGCGACGCTTCTGTGCGTCTTTCTCGCTATGTGCTAAAATCTTTTTCATAATATGTGCTATTATTATCACAAAGAGTTTTATAATTCTATTAGACAGACGCGCCCCGTCTTGCGCAGCGCATCGTAGTGTTGTTTGTAGGATGGTTCATTGTCGATCACCCAAAGGAGTTTGGTTTTCAGATGGGCAGGAACAGAGGGAACGGGTGCATAGCCATCAGTCATGATGATGAGACCGTCGTAATCGGGGTGATTCGCCACATAGTTGACGGGTGCTTGGAAACTGGTGCCGCCACGCCCTTTTACTTCAAATGTCTGCTTGCCCTTCTGTGCTTCTTTCAGCGTAACGGGTTCTCCTTGTACATCATCATCGAACATCAGTACGTCAATCTCCTGAATGCCATATTTAAAGAAGGTGGTGATGATGCGGTAGTAGCGCCCCAACTCTTCTGAACCTACCGACCCACTGGTGTCGATGGCTACCAGCAGACGTGTAGTGAACTCATAACGACTGCCCATCTGCTCGAAACCGAAGCGGCGGCTGGGATACATGCGGGTGAGGTGTCGTTTCTGCGAAAGGATGGAACTGCGGAAAGCACGCAGGGCATTACGATAGTCAATCTTACCTTCGGCGGCTTTCTGGATAAGTTCCACCATTCCTCCTGGCAGACTTCCCCATTGCGTAGTGCTATGGATGATATCCGTAATCTGCTGACCCATGAAGGCATCTTCTTCCCACAATGACGTGTAGTCGGAGGACGGGTCAGAGTTGAGAGTTGAGAGTTCTTCGCTTTGCTTAGGCGCAGGCGGAAGAGAATTGAGAGTTGCCTGCGAGCTTCCAGATGACGATGAAGTGCCGCCTACGCCGGCCGCTTCTTGTTCGCCAGAGGAAGGCATCCCTCCCCGACCTTCGATAGGCACAACGTTTCCGCTGCTTCCTTCAGAATCTGCTACACCTGACGATACCTCTTCCGTATTCTCTCCCTGCTCGCTTTGTTCTTTATTATCGCTGCCACCTGCCGAATCTTCGCCTTGCTTCTCAGAAGTTTCCGCTGAAGCAGCACTACCTTCTCCTTTTTCACCATCAGTACTGGAATCTCCTTCGCTGGGGGCTTGCCCATCCTTGTGGATTCCCATCGCGCTCAGTCGGTTGGCATACCATTCAAAGTGCTGTCCTTTGGGCAATCCGAATTCCTCGGGAAGTGTTAGTCCGGCCCACGTCAGATTATAGGCTGGTGCAATGACCATGTCGCTCGCCATCTTCAGGGCTATACCGGGACATCCCAAAGGCTGACGGGAGTAGGGGTGCTTCAGCAGTATGCGAATCATCTCCACTCTCAGCAAGGCATGTAACTGATGGTCGGGCATTGGATCAATCAGCTCTGGATTGTATTCTATCCGTCCCCGTCCCGAACGCAGGGCGCACAATATATTGGGGTTGATGGTCAGCCTGTGCGAACAATAGACTGTGAAGAACAGCGGTTCGGTCAGGAACCACTGCTCTATCTCCTGTTGTATGCGTTCGAGGGCACTCATAGCGACTGGATGAACTCTATGATTTGCTTATAGGTTTCAGGCAGTTCCTTGTTGATGAGCAGGAGCATCTGCTTGTAGCCCGTACCGTCGATGAGTGACACAAAGTGGGCGTATGCCTCACGATGGTTCTTGGCCAGATAGTCGTGGTAGGCTTTCAGGTTTTCGCGAACCAGTGTGCGCTCCATTGTATCAGCTTGGTCGGTCTCGAAGAAGCGGCAAAGGGCATCGTTCACCAGCGACAACTGGTGCAACTGATACTTGTCCAGCTGCCGCTTGACATGCTTGAAGTCAGTGAGCAGTTCCTGCGGTGTGACGAGTTCTTTCTGGAACGAGAGGAACAGCCTGGCAGCTGCCTGCACACCCACGATGCCTGCGATAATCTTCTGATGCACAGGCATCGGATTGGGAATGTTCTCCATCGCACGTGCCACTTTCTCCCAAGCCCGTCGGTCAGGGTCTTTCTCCAGTCCCTGTTCTTCCTTGGTGTCGCCACTTCGGTCGAGCAGCTCGGGATTGGCCTGGATGAAGTTGATGACACGCTCGTCCAGTCCCTTGCGCGTTGCCCACAGCAGCCACTCCTCCACCGATGGGCGGAAAGTGTAGATGTTGAAACGCGAAACGAGGGCTGGATCAAGGTCAGTCAGCTGGTACTCGTCGCCGTCGTTGCAGGCCGAGATGATGCGACTGCCCTCTGGCAACATGCGCCCTGCCAACTTGCGGTTCAGCACGAGGTCCATCACAGTTTGTAAGATTTCCGGACGTGCACGGTTCAACTCATCAAGGAACAGCACAATAGGTTGTCCATCGACAGGGAACCAATAAGATGGCATGAAAGTCGTCTTGCCCGTCGCCTCGTCTTTGTTAGGCAAACCCAGCAGGTCGCCAGGGTCGCTCATCTGTCCCAGGAACAAGGCTACGACGCGCATACCTTTCGCCTCAAAATAGTTTGTCAGGATCTGCGACTTGCCGATACCGTGTCGGCCTGCCAGCATGATGTTCTGCCACGAAGGAGTCACCTCCAGGAGGGTCTCCAATTCTTTGGTGTTGATTGCTATTGCCATATCTCTTTGTTATGATGTTATGTTTTCTATTGTTATTCTATCTCATCAAAAGCCCTGCAGACCTTCTCTTTCATTCCATAGACGATGTCTTTGTATTTCGGCATGAGTTTCATATATCTTGCGATGGCGCTCAATGTGAGCAATTCAAAGGTGATGGCGAAATCGATATGACTAGAGAACAAATCGTTCTCTTCCGCAAAAGGATAGAAATGGCATTGGTAAGGCGACTGGGCATATGGGTAGCCAGCTTTCAGCATCAGTTGACAACCTTGATATTCAAGGACAATCGTGCTTACATTTGCACGTACAATCGCATCTTGCAGTCCTTGGCTGTCCAAATAGGGGCGGAAGACACGATTGATGTATTCTTCGAAGCTTTCTACAGAACGATATGCCTTTACATTCGCCGAACTCCTAAACGCGCGGAAGATCAGACCTTCGCTGTCTTTGTCGGCATGGGTGATTTTCTCCATGAATTCCTTCACTGCGGACATCCAAGGTTTCAATGCTGACTTGATGACAGGTTCTACACTACGATAACCATATCTTTTGACAAGTGATTCCACCTTCTCCACAATCTTCGCGTCGTCCCACAACTTGAATGCGATGTCATCTGCGACAGCTCCCTCCATACCCGCGATTTTCAGCCCTTTGACATAGTAAAGGAACTCTTCTTCACGTAGATGGCATTCAGCATCCATCTCCATCAGCAGCGTTGCGATATTGAGTGTGTAGAACCCCGTCTCCTCCATTCGCATCGGACAGTTGTCGTCGAATCTCGTGCAGGGAGTAATCTCATAGTGGCCGAAAGGCACATCCTTGGCGGCATAGCGCTTAATGACCATCGTGGCTGTGCCATAAGTAATTGTGAGGGTGTCAAGGTCGGTGAAATGCCTTCGTTCACAAACTGAATGCTCTCTCGTCATATCGTACTCATCGAGGTTGCCACCGTACTGCCACAAGGCATCACGGAGCCCGTCCTCCGAAAAACAGAATTTGCCACGCCTCCACTCTGCGAGAGGGTTCTTCGTGATATAGTGAGCCTCTACCAATCCGCCGAAACCATCAAAATTGGGTGCATGGCAAAAGGGCTTGAACACGTCCTTGCGGATTTCTTCGATGGGGGTGTGATTGGCAATCCGCCGCTTGAGTTTGCCTTCCCACGACTTGCGCCGCTTCTGAGCTTTCTTGTCCCAGTATTTCTTAAAATCGTTTGTCATCATGCTATTACCGCCTTGTGAGAATTACAATTTTTGTTCAATGAAATCAATGGAGAGGGAAGGTTTGGAATCCTGCGGAGAATAACCACTCAGGAAATCTTGTACAGACCACGACCAGCGGTCCACAAGTATTCCCTTCCGATGTGTTTTCACCCATTCGTCTAAATCTGTTGTGTTAGGATCAGCTGCATATATGGTATGGCAGTCTGCATCCAACCATCTCTCATTTACTTCATCTTGATATGTTCCTGTCAATTGTCCGTTGACCATGCTCAGACCTTGGGGTACATCTTTCTCCACGAAACTGAAGGCCGTTTCTCCGACCACCTTTATCGTGGAAATAGAGAAATCCGAATAGCCCTTAGGATTGATGAATCGCCCTGCATTCCACCGTAAGAACTTCATCATCTTTCCGACAGGCGTTCCCTCATGCTGAGCGGCCAGAGGGTCCAAGTATTCTACATTCTTGCGATAATTCTCGTTCTTTTGTTGCATCAGTCTGTCGTAGAGGTGCATGACTTTTATCACCACCTCATCGGTTTTCTTGCTGATATCTGACATCTTTTGCAGATAATAGGCAAGGGCACGCAAGGGAGTATTATTCAACTCCCCATAAATGACGCACATAGAATAATGTGCATTCGGATAGAATACGTCATCCCATGGAACAAATTTTGCCAGATAATCTTGGTTCTCCATGAAAAGTTCAGAACTCCTTTCGTATGGTCTCCACATTTTCACTTCTTGCAAACCTTGTTTGTCGAAGTAAGGTTGCAGCACATTTTTGACATAGTGCGGAAAATCGCTGCGCAGGGAATAAACATCAAATTTCTCTGTTGGGTTCTGCAGTTCATGCTCAGTGATTGCATGAAAATACTTTGTGATGGCCTGATTCCACGGGCGGAGCACTTGTACGAAGATCTTCTCTACAGGGTAGTCCTTGCTGACGTATTCCGCGACCTTCTTCTCCAGTTTCTTGTCATCCCAAAGTTCGAACTCAATGCTTTCTGTTGTCGCAGCCTCCATTGTACGGATTTTCAGTTTCTTGGCATAGTAGTTAAGTTCCTCTTGTCTCAGTTCCCATTCCGCCGCAGCCTCCATCAGCAGTGTCGCTACGTTTAGTATATAGAAGTCCGTCTCCTGCATGAGCATAGCCGATTTCGTTAATTGCTCGCAGGGGGTCAGTTCGTAATAGCCAAAAGGCATTCCTTCTGTGCTGTAGCGCTTGATGATCATCGTGATTTGCCGATAACTCAAACTTACAGTTTCCACATCGGTGCAAATCTCATATATCCTTTGTAGCCAAGAACGATACATTTTATCATAGTCATAAACCTTATTTGGTTTCATAAACCGATAAGCCTCCCATTCGTTCTTAGGCTGTGGCGCCTCTAAGCCTTTGATTGGCTGGTGGCTCACTGACATCCTGAAGCTATTCATATCTGCACCTTCAGCTTTGAGAGCAGAACGTAGCCCTTCTTCTGAGAAACAGAAATTCTTATCCTGCCAAGAGGTAATAGGATTAAGCTTGACGAAATGCTCAGGCTTATAGTCCTCAAAACTGAAATTAGCACCATAATCCAGTGGAAGATACACCTCTTTGAGGATGTCCTCCAACTGCGTGTGCTGTTCAGCAAAACGTCTCGCCTTCGCCGCCCACGCCTTGCGTTGCTTCTGCGCTTTCTCTTTCCAATATTCGCTAAATGTCGTCATTTGCAATCATCAGTTAATAATTTCCTTTCTTTATCATAGATTTCAAATGTGAACCAATCGACGTCGTCCAAATCGAAAGGCGTAGAATCAATCTCCCATTTCGGTAGCAGCCCCTTGACGTTTCAGTTTGAGGACAGTTCCATGCCTTTCGCTCATATCTAATTTTTTTATTTGTTCGACAATTATAATATCGTCACTTCTCTCGAAAAATTCAAATTATTCCGCCATTTCTTTCAGTTTCTCCCACACCTTCACCATTGCAAGCGTATCAAGACAGCAGTATTTGAGCAACGACTGGCGAGCATAGTCAGCATCGGCGGGCGACATCGTGGCAATCTGGGGATAGATTGTCATTGCCTCACCTCCGTTGTGCACGGAACCGTCCAGATTGGTATAGTCCAGTTCTGGGTCGTCGGGCTGCAAGGCGGGCAACACATGCTTGATGCTGAACGAACCATTCATCTCGGGCAGATAGACCATCTTCTTGCGGAACGGCTCTATCAGGTCGACAATATGGTCGGCAATATCATTCAGATGGTCGGCCAGGTCGGGATAAGCCGCGGCTAATTCACGCAGGCGACCACACTCAAAACCTCTGTTGTAAGCAGTTGTACAGACGCCCTTGGGAATTTCGCGGCAGAGTTTTTCTGCAAGTTCTCGACGCGGGTCGTTGATGGAATCGCCCAGGTAGTCGCTGTGCTTCAATTTACCCCCTTCCTCTTCAATCCAGTGCAGCGAGTACTGGAAAGTAATCTGCTGATAGGGCCGTGTTCCCTCAAATTCCGGCACAGGCGTCTGCATGGTCTCGAAGTCGAGGAAGTAGAGCGGATAGGTGAGATTCTTCAAGAATTCGCGAATTTCCTGTGGGGTCACCAGTTCTGTATTGTTCAGGTGGGTGTCTATCTGCAACTGCTGTATTTCGCTGAGCTTTTCACCCAACAAATCCTCAAAGCTTATCTTTCCCTGATTGTAGAGTTCGCACTTCTTCCTGAAGTTCATGCGGTAAAGGTTGAACACATTGGGGTTGACGATGCCATCCGTGCAGTAACCGAAGAAGCCGCAACCGTATGGCTCGTGGCAGTGCATACCGATAGGTTCAAAGGGCTCATCACCAAGCAGTACCTTCTGGGCCAAGGCCACATTGGACTCCACCTTGATGTATTCGTCGGCCACCAGCTCGTCCATGTTCTTCACATGAAACAGCTCTTGAATGTCGAGTTCCTTGCCACGCACATAAAATTTGTTGAGGCGCACCAAATAGCAACCGTTCACCTTTACGCCGCACCGCGTGAGCACCCATTTCTGATAGGCAATATCACGGGTATATACCAGCAGATGTTTCGGGGTGTCGCTCTTCTCGCCCTTGTATGTGCTGCTCTTCACCTCGTAGATGTCCCATCCGTCACCGTTGCGGCGTAAAATGTCGACGGCACAGTAATGACCGTTGATGGCAAACGATGCTTCGCAGATGTTTTTCACACCCTCTTTCATCCACAGCCTGGTTTGCTCTACCATCAGGCTGAGGTCTAGGTTGCCATCTGGATTTTCTGCATGCGCCTCCTTGTATTCGCCAAAGAGGCCCATAGCCAGGTCGCCCACTTTATTACCTTGTTTAAAACGTGCCTGCAGGGCCTCGTCTACAGCGGCCTCCTCAGGCTTATACACCTTCAGCCAGAGGTTTTTCGGGCACTGGCAGAAAGCGGTGTAACGCGATTTTGAAAGTCTTTTCATATTGTATGTTTGACAGTTATAACAGATTATCGTTTTCTCTCTTTATTGTTTTTCGCCAATGGCCTGAACAATGCGCTGGCGCATCCGCTCGACAGCATAGGAGATGAAATTGGAGTCAGCATTTAGGTCATATTCTTCTGCAGCCTCTGCCACCGCCTCACTTCCAATCTCTATCAGCTCCTCGAGCGTCAGACCCCTTTTCTGATACTGCGCCGCCACACTGATGACAAATCGCTGATTGCTCTTTACAAGCTGTTCCTTCTCTTCACAGTCTGGCCCTTTCTGCTGGATGGCCTTAACTAATGCCATCTCTTCCTCCAAGGTCAGCAATTTCTCACGGCCTATTGCCGCAAGGTATTCATCCAGCCTTTGACCTGCCAAATATTTCAGCACACTCTCCCAATTGGGGAACTGCTCTGAGCCGAACTTGATCCATTCGCCGGCAAACTCGCTAGTGCCGTTCTTCCCACGGTCGTCAATCAGATAGTCACCCTGGCAGAGATCCTTATGGTGCGAGATGATAAGTCGCTTGTGGAACACGTCATCAAGATACTTCGTCACCCACTCCACCTTGTCCGACCACGCCGACGGATTCTTCCACGGAGCCGTGGAGAGGATGAAAAGGTCGTAGCGTTTCTGCAACTCATGCACAGCCTCAATGGCTCCCTCCATCGGCTTCATCTTGGCAAACAAGCCCGGAATCTCGTCCAGCCGTCCAGCATATTCAGCCTTCACTTCCTCACTCACCTGGTCGAGTCCCGACTGGAAGTCCACCAGCACATTGTCCATATCAATAAATACGCGTTTCATATTCTCATTTTATTGTTTGTATGGGTAATATAGTAACATGGGGAGAAAAATTCAAAGAATTAACGAAAAAACTTCCTTATCTTTTATCCTTTCCCAAAACTCAGGATATAATTTGGCATTTCCCGCCGCATGGAAATGTAGAAACTCCGCGCGGCGGGAATATTATGATTATCTTTTGTTATCAAACTTTTCTATTATTTCTTTTATTGATTGACAAGCCCAATTTGGCATAGAAATCCTTTCCTCGGGTACTTCCCAAACGAAGTTACCTGGTGTGAGCCAAATTCTTTGCTTGTTTCTCAAGAAAATCTTATTAGGATAATCTTTCAAGCTATTCCATTCACCATCAAATTTGATATCGTACCAACTTTTCTCATTGCGCATGATAATTATGAGCTTATGTTCTTCCATAGCTTTTTGGATGAGCCAATTTCTGTATTTATAAGATGGTAGCCATTCAGGAAAAGCAAACCCACTATTAGAGTGATACGGGAAATATTCAATACTAAAAACATTGGGATTTCTACCTTTTAATTCCTTCCTCAGTTGTTTCCACATTTCCCATTGCCATACATCACCAACATGTGGTCTTAATGGGAATTTATCCTTATTGTCTCTAAACTCCTTAATACGTTCATTATCGAAGATGTCATTAATTATTTCATTATACTTATTTGGATCATAGATTATCGTATGATCTTCGCTGTCATACAACAACCCTGGTTTATTTAAATAACGGATGTCATGCTTAAGCATAGCTTTGCAATTTTCCTCGTATTCCCCCTTCCGATCATTATCCTTATTAAAGTCATAATCTGGTTCTCCTGGATTCATGCCAAGCAAATATACCCGACTCTCTGGGTCTCCATAAAAAGGATCAGGTAAACAATCAAAACGGAGTCCTACTTTTTTCTTGTTCTTTTTGGTATTATCTTCATCCTTAGCATTTACTGCTTTAATATAGTCTTCAGAGCCAAATGGGAACTCTTGCTTGCCCAATTTAACAGAATAATTCTTGTCTTCATCGGCAAATGGGTTGTTCCATGAAATGTTTGTCCAAGGGTTTTGAATGTTGTTCATAATCACTTGTCGATTCCCTATACATCGCGAGGTTCTGTTTTCGTCAATTGTTCATAAGTTAGAGTCTGATGCAAAGATAGTGAATTTTGATGAAAGTTCCAAACAAAATACCGTTTAATTATCCCTCACTAATCATCCAGATTTGCTTTAATACTATTGAATTCGCGCTCGATGCATTCTGCCATCTTTCGACAGCGTTTGGCCTCTTCTCTCCATTTCTTTGCTTGGGTATAACAAATGTTGATTAACCGTGCGAGATTTTTCCGTTTTTCCAGATCCTGTGTGTTTCTCAACCAACGCTCCAATTCTTTGGCCACTTTCCTAGCATCGGCACTTCTCTTTAGCATCTGTTCTATTGTCAGTTTCTCTTCCATAATGATTCCTCCATATTGTTTTCTTAATCTATAAGTTTGTTCAGGCAGCGAGAGCCAAAGGCTCCTGCTGCTTGGTAAAGTGAAGACGCTTAGTCATTTTGTTGATGAGCTTGGTGGTTTCAATGTTAGTGAGATTGAAAACGAAGAAGGTATAGACCCCATTGTTGAGCGATGAGGTGAAGAAGACTTTTTCCCTTTTCAGGAAACTCTTGATCTTTGCGAAACTCTTTGTTGAAGCGGTGGTGATTTTTGTTGCCATATTCTTGAAATTTTAAAAGTTTATACCCTAATATAGACACAAACCAAAAAAAATTCAAAAATATGGCAACTTTTTTCTGAAAAAAGCATCCCAAGACCTCTCTACTACAGGATGAGAAAGATGCCAGCCAGTCTCCAGCTTCATAAGAAACTATCCACGACTAGTTCTTTTTGTTATTACTTCCTTGATTCAATGGTTTGAATGATATTTTTGGCGAATCCACCAGACAGCATATGAGATGAAATTGTAGTCATCATTTAGGCCATATTTCTCTGCAGCTTCGGTCTTGCATAAGAGTTTAATTAATCACAATAAGGTAATTCCATTTTGGAGACAATATGGAAGAGAATGGCAATTATTCTTTTGGCGTCGTGAGAGTGTCACCTTCACCTGAGTTTTTCAGCCCTCCTTCTTCAAGTCTCTGAGAAGATTCACATTGCCTTATAAAATGTGCCAAATCGCCAGTGGGGTTTTCTCGATACTTTTTAATAACATCTTCTCCATGTTTTCTTATTCGTTCTAACTCTTCATTTGTTTCAACCTCAACAGAATGGGTGGTTGATGATGTGTTCTGCTCTGGCTCTTCTTTTATTTGTGACTGAATAAGGAATACGTTCTTCAATTCTTTAAGAATACTATTATTCCTTTGTGACTCGAAATCACTCAAGTTTTTCCAATCTAGAACAAAGTCCTCTGCAATATAATTATTTCTTAGATATTCTTTTCTTTCAGCAGAATTAGGCAATGTTTCTTTCAACCATTCCTCAGGATCCTTGGCTTTTTTTGATTCATTGACAACCCCTTTCAATAATTGCAAGTTCCAAAGGCCATTTTCTTTTCCAATGAATTCATGAGGAAGACGTTCATTCTTTTTATTAAACTTGGATTTTGGATAAATATGGTCAATATGGAACGTTACAGAACCATAGTCTAAATTTGGGTACAATAATTGCAAAAGTGGAAGCACGGCTGGAGAACCATATTTAACATTCTCTACTGCCCATTCTAAATACTTAGCATCAACACTAAAGTCTGGCTGTTTTTCCATTTCCTTTACAAAAGATTCAAAGTCATTGCTTTTGGACAATAATTCTTTGATTAAAGAAAGTTTACTGTCCAATGAAGTTGTAAAGTAACTTCTCATCTGTGCTATTCGAACAAATTTGGCCATCTCTTTCCTGTCTTGTACTGAAGGTTTTTGGTTCTTTTTTATAAAGAGATACCAACTAATTATGGTTATAATATAACCTGAAGATAAATGGTCTTTGTATCCAAATCCTTGTAATATTGCTGTCGTCGTATAAAGATATGAGATGATATTATCCCAATTACTCTCAATCTTATGGATATTTGGCTTACTGAAGTTTTCTATTTTAAATACATGATTACAGCCAGAAAGGAGCATGCATGTTTTCAGTATTTGATCTCTACCAAAACATGCAAAACCGTCATCTTTCATTCGTTGAACCACTTGCTCCATCTGGTCACGAATGTCGGACTCGAATGTAGCTGTAAGTAATGACATAAGTAAGTCTGAGTAAGACAACTGCATGCCCCCACTATTTACGCGAATGAAAATTTTAAGGACTTTATCAAGGTTCTTCTCCTTTTCTTCAAAGAAAGAAATGACACTTTCATCTTTGACGATAACCTGCCATAAATCTTCTACGACATCAATTGCTTCCTGACAAAAGCCTTTTTGGCGACAATAGTTTCTTACAGATTCTTTATTGTCAAAATTGATTATATTCCCAACTTTAAACCATATAGTATTATCAGTCTTTTTACTTGCCTCTTCTTTTGTCAAGAATTCAAACATATAACGATCATCAGGATTGTCATCTTTTGGTTTATGTAGAAGATTGAGATAGAGGCATTTCTCTTCATACTGATTGGGATCATTTGCTCTTGCATATGGTCGTCTAAGTGTACGAGAACCACGAAGACCTATATATAAAGAGGTTAATCTTTGCTGGCCGTCTAGTACAATATTCAGTTCGTCACTAGTTATTTGAGAAATATTGATCTTTTCATTATTCGGTTTAAGAACATTATACTTTTCAATGAATTTGTACAATTGAAAGTTTAGTTTTTTGCTATCTGCTTCATTGTCAAAATCACTTGCAATATCATCTCTCTTCAAATTCCAAAAAAGAAATGCACCGATGGGATAACCACGCATCAAAGAATCGAAGAGTTGTTCAATCTTCTTCGCCTTGGGATTTTGAAGCCACACATAATTGCGCTGTATGTCAGGGATAAAATAACTTTGATTAATTCTGTCAATAACAGATTTAATTGATTTCTGTTGGTAACTCATAATAATGTTTTCGATTCCCTATACATCGCGAGGTTCTAAGATTGTTTGTTGTTCATAAGTTAGAATGTGATGCAAAGATAGTGGATTTTGATGAATGTTCCAAACAAAATAATGTATATTCCTCACTAATCATCCAGATTTGCTTTAATACTGTTGAATTCGCGCTCGATGCATTCTGCCATCTTTCGACAGCGTTTGGCCTCGTCTCTCCATTTGCTTTTTCCTTCGGCCAGCGACCGTTGGTTCTTTGCCAGGGCATAACAATTGCTGATTGCCCGCTGATAAATTTTTCGTGCTTCAGGTTCCGTGACATTCCTCAGCCTACGCTCCATCTCTTTGGCCCGTTTCCTGAGGAAGTCACTCCTCTGTTGCATCTGTTCTATAGTCAGTTTCTCTTCCATAATATTGTTAATTCTTTTGTTTTGTAGTGCCCTTGCGGGCAGAAATCATACATATTTCGCCAATATCTTGCAAAATCCCATATGTGTTAGATTTGTAATTTAACGGACAAAAACCTAAAAGCCAATCTTCGACGAGCGCGTTCCCTCGAGTCGTTCATTGTCGCAGTGGCGGATGAGCATTGGCAGCACGTCCTCGCTATTGCCATGAAGAATCGAACTGATGGCATAGTGGCGGGCAATGTTCTCAATCTGGCCGCCGCTGAAATCGTATTTCGAGGCCAGCGCGTGGACGTCTTGCTCGCTGAGGTCGGGAATCATCGAATGCCAAATCTGGGCACGGGCTTCCTCGGTGGGTTTCTCGAATTTGATTTTATAGAGGAAACGGCGCTCAAAGGCAGTGTCGAGGTTCTGTGTCAGGTTGGTGGTCGCAATCATGATTCCGTCAAGCTGCTCCATCTCCTGCAGGATGATGTTCTGGATAGAGTTCTCCATCTTGTCCACCGCGCTCTGTGCTCCCTGCTTGCGGATACCGATAATGGCATCGGCTTCGTTGAAGAGCAGGATTGGGGTCAGCTTTGCACGCTTCACTTGTTCACGATAGCGGTCGAACAGAGCCTTGATGTTCTTTTCAGAGTCGCCCACCCATTTGCTCTTTATTTGCGGCACATCCACCACCATTATGTCGCGTCCTGTCAGTCGGGCCAACTGGTAGGCCGTCTCTGTCTTGCCCGTGCCAGGTCCGCCATAGAACAGACATGCAAAACCCGTACGGAAACCCGTCTGCTGCATCCGTTCATGTATCTCGCTGTATTTCTCGGGCATGAGGAACGACTGCAGTTCGCTGACTTGCAGCTGGTTCTCCTTCACATAAAACATCTTCTTCTCAGTCAGATCGCGGGCCTTGATAACGTCTGCCAGTTTTTCTTCCGTTGTATCGATTTTCATCTCTGCCAACAGGTTGCGCTTGGCTTCCTCTGTCAGTTTGTAACGGGTGGTATCGGCAATGCCGTCCTCGCAGCGATGCTCAATCAGTTTTTTCCTCATCAGTTTGTGATCGCCGCATCGCAGACTGACCTTTGCCTTGTTGAAATCGGCCTTTGTGTCGTACAGGTCTTCCAACTGACCGAAACGGATGTCGTTATCATCCCGGTTCACCAGACAGTGGCAGAAGAATGCCGTCATTGCCTCTTCATGCTCCGACAGGTAGTATTCGCGCAACTTGCGCACAAAACTAATCTGCTTGTTTTCGTCGAACAGTTTCTGAATCTCCTCCTCCAGTTCACGCAATGAGATGGCATCATCATCAAGGTCTTCAAACCACTGGTCGAGCAGTTCAAACATTTCAGCACAGTCGAGTCCAGTACGCCGGGGCATTTCGTACACCTCGTTGTGTTTCAGGCAGCGAATGACCGCGGTGGGGATGTCGAAATCGTCCTCATCTTTCACGTCGCGGAATTTCAGCAACCGGCGACGAACCAAGGCATCGATATCACTGGCATAGCCCAATGCCGTAATCTTCTTTATATCCAGATGACAAGCCAAGTCGCTATAGTCCACACGGCGAGGGCCTTTCTCCATGCATACGCAGAACAGCACAGCCTGTCTTTCCGTGATGCCATAGCTACTTGCCAACAGTTGCAGTTCTGCCTTGGCCTTTTTCATAAACTCCTTGCTCATCTTAGAGTCATCAGACAGTTCCACCACGCGCTCAATAGCCTGGAGCAGTGTCATTTCCTTCTTATTGTTCTTAATTGTTCTTGGCATAATCGTTCAGGTATTAGGCGGCAAGAGCCAAAGACTCTTGCCGGTTGGTGAGATGAAAGTGCTTGGTCATTTTGTTGATGAGAGAGGATGTTTCGATGTCAGAGAGATCGAAGATGGTAAGGGTATAGGCCCCGTTGCTAAGCGACGAAACGAAGAAGACTCTTTTGTTTTTGAGGTACTTCTGGATTTTTGTGAAGCAGTTCTTGGAACTGGTGCGAATTGTTGTTGCCATAATCTGTTTTTTAAAGTTTGCAAGTATAATATGGATACAAACTTCAAAAAATTCAATAAAAGCATCAACTTTTTTTTATTTCGCCACCATTTTTTCTGTTTTAGTCGGTTTTTTAATCGCAAAAATAATATCCCCATGACTCCGCATGACAGCGAAACCACGGGGAAGGAATGTCAGATAATTACAATGCCAAACATTGCCAAGATGGCACCGATGACAAAGAAGGCTATAATAGGAAATAGGATTATTTTCAAGAGACATCCAAACCCATTCCCTAAACCTTCGAAAAGAAATTCAATAATAGCACCGATTCCCTCAAGAATCCAGCCAAAGATGCCCAAACCCACAAAGAGCAGGATTATCAGCACAATTGCACCTATGATTAATAATATCTCCATAATCAAATAAAAATCATACAGATTTATAATTGCCACAAAGATAAGCATTTTTTATGAAAGTCACTCCATCGTATTCTGTTTTTTCCATCAATAATTGGGAAAATAGCATTTTGTGATTCAAATAATAAGCAATAGTTATTATAGATAGCTGTACTCACCTAAAAATTAAACCAACAACGAAAATGCCAAAAGAGCAAACAGTACATTAATGACTATAGTTCCTAAGATTAAGTAATTCTTAACCTTTGTGATTTCATCATCAAGTTTCTTAATGGATTTCTCCATGCCTGCAGCAGCTGCCTTGTCCACTTGGACAGGCAACTCTTTCATCTGGGAAAAAAGCGTTTCAAACAATTCCCTGGAGCGTCCCTCCATCTTCAACTGCAGTCCGTCCTTTTGCAGGACCGTGTACTTGGTGTTGAGTTCCGCCATCTGTTCAAGCAGCTTCTCTGCCAGTTCGTTAACTTCCAGAAGGACTTCCGTAACGTCCTTCTTCCTGACCGGTGCAGCCTTCAGGCTGCTGTCCGGTCTTACAGGGTAGTTCTTATTTGCCATAATAATACCTTTCTTGTTTTACATTGAATAACCTTTGCTTCTTTCTTCCAGGTCGTCATCGTAACGGCTACGCTTTGAGCCGACCTCATCCTCACGGTTACGCGAATGGGCTGAAGAGATATGAGTGTTCAATATAGAAGACAACGTATGGGTGCCAATATGGGTAGGATGCTCTGAAGGACGGTGTGCTACAGCCTTTTTCTTGACAGAAAGCCGTATCTGTGCTTTGTGCAGCATCTTCCAGGTGTTCTCAATCCGCCCGAGTGTCAGACTGCGGTCGATGGTACTGGCCTTGTACTGCGTCCCCGACTTGGAGAGAATGTAATAACCCTGCAACTTGCCGCTTTTGGCAAACGCCTCACGAATCTCAAATCCCTCAGCCGCCATTAGCATCTTGAAGATGTCGAAAGAGAATGTGTCCATGCCACCGAGGATCCTGAAGGCTGCCTCCCGGATCTCCTCCTTATTCCTCGGAGAGATATCCTCAGCTACACTGAAACCGCGCTCACGGCTGATGTCGTTGGCCATCTTTGCCGCCTTCTTCCCTATGAAAGAGTCAGAGACAACCGTTCCATCCTTTAGGACACGGTTTGCCAGCACATGCCAGTGCCGCAGGTTCCGGTTATGGTCGGTCCGTTCATGCTGGTAGGCAATCCACTGCATCTGACGGAACTGTTCCTCCGAAAGCCCGAGTTCTCCGGTCATCAGCCTAAACATGTACTCCTCAACGAGTTCCCTGTACTGCTCCGGGGACTTCACCTTGTCAGCGTCCTGTTCTGACAAGGTTATTACGATGTCGAAGTAGCACTTCGAGAGGTTGCGGTGATGGTTCTCTTGAACGTCATGCATCTCACGGGTAATCTCCCCAGGTGTGTCGCCGTATAGGTTATGGCGACACACCTCACTGGCCACATGGACATAATCGATGGTCTTGTTCGCATCATATTCCAACTTGGCCGAGCCATAGCTAATCGTTCTTGCCTTTGCTACCATAGAGAATCTCCTTCAGTCTTTTGATGATACATCTCAGTTCGTCCATCACCGCAGCATACTTCCTCTGATGGAAAAAGTTAGTGATGTGTGTCAGGTCGTTGGTGAGTTTCCTCACCTCGGTAATGACCTGATACTCATGCTCTGAAAGGCGCTTCCTCGGACAGTAGGCGAGCAGTACCTGACGACAGTAGTCGGACACCGAAAGACCACACTCTTCCGCATGTCTTCTGATGAGGGCAAACTCCAGTTCGCCACATCTGATATTGATTCTTTCTGTTTTCTTCATATCCATATTACTATTATTATAAAACATGAAAACTATAAAATACTAAAATTGTAAAAGTATAAAATTGAATTATTGCAATATCGAATTATGAGATTATTGTAATAGTATAAAATATGAAATTGATAATATCAAAATATACAAATATCATAATATACAAATATACAATTATCATATTATCACAATATGAAAAACATGCATCCCAAACCCACATTTGCGACCACTGGGAGCGAACGGCAAGGACGTTTTTGTATGACAAAAACACTTCTTGTAATACCTCACAATACACCACACCCTTTTTGTCCTGCATCCTATTTTGACATTTTGGGAGTTCTGAACGAAGATTCCTTAAAGGGAATGATGAGCATCATCTCATTAAAACGGTCAGCTATCCTGTCA
>Ga0256407_10001229_pt1 | contig 55652 bp, 58 predicted proteins | sample RumenRJG_04DNA_FD_193489 | JGI IMG/M metagenome (GOLD analysis project Ga0256407, IMG submission 193489) | Bovine rumen microbial communities from Lethbridge, Alberta, Canada - RJG_04 | ecosystem: Host-associated > Mammals > Digestive system > Stomach > Rumen | place: Canada: Alberta... | reverse complement strand
CTATACACTTAAGGAGATCCTTTCCAACTCCCCACCCAAGTAAGTAACTCAATATCGTAAACTGTCCAGCGGACGTTATAGTACATCCGCTCTGTTAATGATGCAAAAAATCCGTGAATAGTAACAAAAATGTGTAAAAGACAGATACCAATTGACATTATGAATTGAGAAAACTTAGGAAATATGCTACATTTATAATCAGAAAGGGAACACAAACGTGGAGCAAAAGGAAAGGACTGGTAAAATCAAATGGCATCCTGGATTCTGGGGCGGGATAGAACTTGAACTTAAGGATTACCGCGATATTCTGGACTTTGAATCAGAGCATTATCTGTCGAAGGAACCTATTCGGATGGATATGCTGATCATTAAAAAGAAAAAGAACCGAAAGATCACAAATCCGATAGCTGAGATTTTCCGTAAGCATAATGTTGTCGAATATAAATCTCCACTTGACAGCCTCACAATAGATGATTTTTATAAAACTATAGGTTATGCCTGCTTATATAAGGGGCTTGGAAAAAAGGTTGGTGAGATAAGTGAAAAGGAACTGACTGTTTCAATATTTCGGCATGCATATCCGAGGGAGTTGTTTTCAGCACTGAGAGAAGCCGGGGCAGAGATAAAAAAAGTACATGATGGTGTGTATCGTGTTGAAGGTATTATAAATATTCCTACGCAGATTGTAGTGACGAAGGAACTGGAAAAAGGAGAGCATTCAGCATTAAAGATCTTGACGGGAAAAGCCGATGAATATGAGGTCAGGAAGTTTATCGCAGATGCGGGAAAGTATAATACTCCGGTAGACAAACATAATGCAGATGCTGTTCTACAGGTCAGCGTAACATCAAATGAAGAGCTGTATGGACGGCTCAGAAAGGAGAAGGCTATGTGTGTTGCTTTAAGAGAATTGATGAAAGATGAGATAGAACAGGAATTGAATGCCAGAACGGCGCAAGTAGAAGCACTTGGAGAAGCTCGTGGGGAAGCTCGCGGAGAAAAAAATGGAATAAACAAGATGAAGGAAGCTGTTAAGGCGATCAAAAATGGTGTTAAGCCTTCAGAAATAAAAAAGAAATACGGAAAAGAGGTTTTTGATGCTGCTCAGGAATTAGTAAGTTCTTTTTAATGTTAGCTTACATAAAATGAAAGAGGTTCCGAGAAATTTGAGCTCATTTTTATAATATTTTCAATGACTTCCAAAATATTTTTTGAATACTTTTTGAATACTTTTCAAAATGGCGATGCCGGAGCCCTGTATTTATAAGGGTTTCAGAGGGCGGTTATTCTTCGAGTCCCCCTCTCGCTATGATAAAAAAGAGGATCCCGAAGGGATCCTCTTTTTTATCATAAACAAAAGGCAGACTAAAAGCCTGGGTGGTAAGCGGGTATCATACCCGTGGTGGAAAAAGCCCCAGTGGGGCTTTTTCGAGCCCGAATACGAGCGCCGAGCGCGAGTGGGCTCCGACCGAGGGTTCGAGGGATCGGTCCCGAAGGGATCCTCTTTTTTATCATAAACAAAAGGCAGACTTCGTTGAGATTATTTTTTGATTTGTTATAATAATGATGTTGGGGTCAAAAGGTCTTTTGACCCCAACTGATGTCACGAATTGCTCCGTTGCTAAAGCAACTCTCGCAATTCTGAAACACTCACAATCCGCGCAATAGCGCTACTTGTTCGTGTTTCACGGGTCACAAAGTCATAATGCTTTTCAAACAAGTTTGAACGCATTATGACCTTTTGACCCTAACATCATAATAATCCCACAGGAGAAATATAGACTCGGAAGAATGTAAACAGAAGATTTTATAAGGTGTACTGAGTGGATAAACCGGAGTGGCATCTGTTACGAAGGGATCCCGGAAAGGAATTTAATGTGAAAAAGATACTTGGGCGAATCCTGGTTGTCATACCGGCCATCGCCTTTCAGATCCTTTGGTACTGTCTCATACTGAGGGGGCTTGACAGGCTGGTGATGGGACATCTGAGAGATATAATAAGCACTCTCTTTACCATTCTTGCAGTATTGTTTGTTCTCAATCTCATTTCAAAAAGAGATGAGAGCTCCTACAAGCTGCTCTGGGTCATTTTGATCCTGACAATGCCTATTCTTGGTGCCATACTGTATTTCTTTCTGGGAAATAAACACACCGGTGCTCCTCTGAAGAAGAAAATGATATTATCAGCACAGGATTTTTCGGTGGGAGATTATGCTGAAAAAAAGGATCTGTCTGAGGAGATGAAAAAGGAGGATCTGAGACTGGGTCAGTCCTTTCAGCATATATTCCGGACGACGGGCTTTCCGGTTCTGAAAAGCGGAACTTCACGATATTATCCCTTTGGAGAGGATATGTTTAAGGATATGTGTGAAGACCTGAAAACTGCGGAAAAATTTATTTTTGTCGAATATTTTATCATTCAAAGAGGAAAATTCTGGGATACACTGACCGACATACTTGCCGAGAGAGCCGCAGCGGGAGTGGATGTGCGGGTTATATATGATGATCTGGGAAGTATAGCGACTTATTCTGCCCTGGATGTTCATAATCTGACCCAAAAGGGGATAAAATGTATTTCTTTTAATCCCCTGGTGTTCATATCAACGCAGCTGAACAACAGGGATCATCGTAAGATAATGGTGATAGACGGAAGCATCGCCTACAGCGGAGGAGTTAATCTTGCCGATGAATACATCAATGAAAAGAAACTCTTCGGGAAATGGAAGGATATAGGCTTCAGGATCACCGGAGACGGAGTGGGAAGCTACACCTATATGTTTGCGGAATTCTGGAATGCCTTTTCAAAGGATAAGATCCTGAAGGCGGAGTTCGAGAATCTGATGGTTCCGGGAACCGGCTCTGAGGAAAAGGAAAACGGATTTATACTTCCATACTACGATTCACCCGTCCGGGAGGAGCACACGAGCAATGTTTTTTACACGGAGCTCCTGTCTCTGGCGACGGACTATGTTTGGTTTTATACGCCGTATCTCATGCTTGGAGATGCCCTGTTTGATGCTTTTATACGTGCGGCCGAAAGAGGGGTGGACGTCAGGATCATCATGCCGGGCATCCCGGACAAGAAAATGGTCTACAGGTTATCGAGAAGCTATTACCGTGATCTTCTTAAGGCGGGAGTCAGAATATTTGAGTACTCGCCGGGCTTTGTTCATGCAAAGGCAGTGATCTGCGATGACAAAGTGGCGGGAATAGGGACGGTAAATCTGGATTACAGGAGCCTTTTTTTACATTTTGAGTGTAATTCCGTTTTCTATAAGTCGGACATCATCGGTGAACTGAAAAAGGATTATTCAGAGACCTTAAAGGAGTGTGAGGAAAGGACATCGGACAGCATAAATAACGGTATCATACACAGATTTGTTGACAGCATTTTAAGGGTGACGGCTCCTTTGCTGTAGAAATGCATTTTTGTGGGCCTGCCCATAGAAAAATAGAGTCTGACAGCGGCTTTGCGCTCGCACGCAGTGCGACTTTAATCGCAAAATCGCCGTAACTGCTCAGAAACCGAAGGGTTCTGAACTGTTACATCATTTTTATATCGACAGGGGGCATAATATGAGTGGATTGGGGATCATAGCGCTGGAATCGGCCATCAGGTCGGGACAGAGGGTCAATAAGATCCTTAAGGAATGGAGAGGGGAGGACTTTCTGATACCCTGCGAGTGTCCAAGGTTTAACAGCGGTGAAGGCAAGGGAATGATAAAGGAGTCGGTCAGGGACAGGGATCTTTATATCATGGTCGACATCTGCAACAATTCCCTCACCTATAAAATGGACGGGGAACTGAACAGGATGTCGCCGGATGATAACTATCAGGATCTTAAGAGGATCATAGCGGCCTGCAACGGAAAGGCGGCGAGGATAACCGTCATCATGCCCTTTTTATATGAGGGCAGGCAGCACAGAAAGACCATGAGAGAATCCCTGGACTGTGCGGTCATGCTCCGCGAACTCGAAAGCATGGGTGTACATTCGATCGTAACCTTCGATGCTCACGACCCCCGGGTGCAGAACGTTGTACCCCTTAAAGGGATTGAGAACATCTCACCTGCGCTGCAGTTTACCCAGGGTCTTCTTACCGAATACGAGGATATTAAGATAGACAGCGGGCATCTCATGTTTATCGCTCCGGATGAGGGAGCTACCGAAAGAGTTGTGTTTCTGGCCTCGCTTTTCGGGGTCAACATCGGGATGTTCTACAAACGGCGTGACTATACCAGGATCACAGAGGGAACAAATCCCATAGTAGCCCATGATTTCTGCGGCGGAGACATCAATGGGATGGATGTCATAGTAGTGGACGATATGATAGACTCCGGAGGAAGCATGCTGGATGTGTGCCGCCAGCTTAAAAAAATGGGAGCAAAAAGAGTGTTCATATTTGCTACCTTCGGTCTTTTTTCAAGAGGTCTGGATAAATTTGACCGGGCCTATGAAGAGGGGGAATTCGACAGGCTTTTCACAACTAATCTTATTCACCAGAAGGAGGAGCTTCTGGAAAAGGAGTACTATTTCAGCATAAATATGGACAGATACATAGCAGCTATCATAGATACCATGAACAGGGGAGGCACCCTGCAGAATCTGACAAAGCCGGAATTGAGGATCAAAAAGACCATTGATACATACAGAAAATGACAGACCGGAACAACTGCATTTTCAGCTGCATTTTCAGATCCAACATTTCTGTGGATTTTAACGGGATATTATGATAGAATACTCTTTGCGTTAAGTAAAAACGGTACCAGATAACATAAAAATATTAAGAAAGAAAGAGGTGTGATAATGGCGGCAATTGATTTGACCAGGTATGGAATCAACGGAACAAAGGAGATCTTCTACAATCCTTCTTACGATCAGCTCTATAAGGACGAGATGGATCCGTCTCTTACAGGCTTTGACAAGGGTGTGGAGACAGAGCTCGGAGCGGTAAACGTTATGACGGGTATCTTTACGGGAAGGTCACCCAAGGATAAATACATCGTTATGGATGACAACTCAAAAGACACTGTCTGGTGGACCACCGAGGAGTATCCTAACGACAATCATGTTATGACTGAGGATACATGGAAGGCAGTAAAGGAGATCGCAAAGAATGAGCTCTCCAACAAGGAACTCTATGTGGTTGACTGCTTCTGTGGTGCCAATGCAGACACAAGAATGGCAGTTCGTTTCATAATGGAAGTTGCATGGCAGGCTCACTTCGTTGAGAACATGTTCATCAAACCCACAGAGGATGAGCTTAAGAACTTCGAGCCGGACTTTGTTGTTTATAATGCATCAAAGGCTAAGGTTGAGAACTTCAAGGAGCTGGGACTCCGCTCAGAGACCTGTGCGGCATTTAACATCACAAGCCGTGAGTCGGTTATAATCAATACATGGTACGGTGGAGAGATGAAGAAGGGTATGTTCTCAATGATGAACTACTATCTTCCTCTTAAGGGCATCGCTTCCATGCACTGCTCTGCAAACACTGATATGGAAGGAAAGCACACCGCGATCTTCTTCGGACTTTCGGGAACAGGAAAGACCACTCTTTCAACAGATCCCAAGAGACTTCTCATCGGCGATGACGAGCATGGCTGGGATGACAATGGCGTATTCAACTTTGAGGGCGGCTGCTATGCAAAGGTTATAAACCTTGACAAGGAATCAGAACCCGACATCTACAATGCCATCAAGAGAGATGCCCTTCTTGAGAACGTTACCGTAGATGCAAACGGAAAGATCGACTTTGCCGATAAGAGTGTTACGGAGAATACCCGTGTGTCTTATCCCATCGAGTTCATCGATAAGATCGCAAAGAACGTTAACAAGATCTCATCAGGTCCTGCAGCAGATAATGTTATCTTCCTTTCGGCAGATGCATTCGGAGTTTTGCCTCCTGTTTCGATCCTTGATCCTGAGCAGACCCAGTACTACTTCCTTTCAGGCTTTACAGCAAAGCTTGCCGGAACAGAAAGAGGCATCACCGAGCCTACGCCTACCTTCTCTGCATGCTTCGGACAGGCGTTCCTTGAGCTGCACCCCACAAAGTACGGCGAGGAGCTTGTTAAGAAGATGAAGAAGAGCGGAGCCAAGGCATATCTCGTAAACACCGGCTGGAACGGAACCGGAAAGAGGATCTCCATCAAGGACACCAGAGGTATCATCGATGCCATCCTGAACGGCGATGTTCTGAAGGCACCCACAAAGAAGATCCCGTATTTCAACTTTGAGGTTCCCACAGAGCTTCCCGGAGTAGATACAAACATCCTCGATCCCAGAGATACCTACGCTGATCCTTCACAGTGGGAGGAGAAGGCAAAGGATCTTGCTTCAAGGTTCAACAAGAACTTCGAGAAGTATACGACAAATGATGCAGGAAAGGCTTTAGTGGCAGCCGGACCTCAGCTTTGATTTCTGCTTTATAAAAAGGACTGTTATTACTGTTCAGTGGTCTGCCGGGCCACTGAACAGTAACGGACTGTCACTTGATCCTTCAGGTGGCAGTTCTTTTAAAGTCGGGGGAACAGTTGGAAGACTGGGAATTTTTTTTGAGAAAACAGATCTTCACTGATTATCTGCGGGACAGAAAGGCCGACGCGGATGAAAAGATGAACGAACTGATATTGCGGAAGAACGGGGGCAAATTTTTCCGCTACAGACCTATAGACGATTCCGAGGTGGAGCTTATCCGCAACGGAAATCTGTATTTTTGCAGGGCTATAAGGTTTGACGGCAACGGAGACGGATATGTGAGATTTAAGAGCTATCTGTCCTGCTTCACCGATGATGTTAAGAGCGTTCCCATGTGGTTTGATTATGCCGACGAAGGCAGGGGAATGTGTCTTGAGTATAATTACGAACAGATAAAGGGCTTTGCCGAAAACAATAAACTGGTCTTTCTTCCGGTCATGTATGACGATGAAGAGACCTCCTTCACCGGGAAACTGGGCAATGTCCTTTCAATGATGACAAAAACAAAGGAAAAGTCCGGCGAATATGAATGGAGATTATGGAAGCTGGATCTTAGATCCTCGGATATAGGCAAGATAATGTCATCAATAGATCCGGTGAGGATACATATAGGGGAAAAAGCGGACAGGACCACGGGAACCTTCGGAGAGCTGATGAGAGTGGCAGATATGAAAGGCATAGAGGTGGTGATGTCCGATGATTATAGATTGGAAGACGATATAGTATTTGAGCAGTAAAGAGGAGGTAAGTGATGTCGATTCTGGTTACCGGCGGAGCAGGCTACATAGGTACACATACTTTGGTTGAGCTTCTGGAGAACGGCTATGAAACGGTCGTTATGGACAATTATTCGAATTCTTCTCCAAAGTCACTTGCGGCGGTTGAGGAGCTGACAGGAAAAAAAATAAAGTCCTACGAGGCGGATATCTCTTCAAGGGAGGATCTGGAAAGGATCTTTACCGAAAATCCGGATATTAAGGAGGTAATAAACTTTGCCTCTCTCAAAGCTGTTGGTGAGTCGGTTGAGAAACCCTGGGAATATTACAACAATAACATCGGAGGTACCCTTACCCTTCTGGATGTGATGAGAAAGCACGGGGCAAAGAATTTTGTGTTTTCATCTTCGGCAACGGTATACGGAGACCCGGCAATGATCCCCATAACCGAGGAATGTCCCAAGGGAACCTGTACCAATCCCTATGGCTGGACAAAGTGGATGCTGGAGCAGATCCTGATCGATATGCAGAAGGCTGACCCGGAATGGAACATGGTCATTTTAAGATACTTTAATCCCATAGGAGCACATCCTTCGGGAAAGATCGGTGAGAACCCCAACGGAAGACCCAACAATCTTATGCCCTTTATTTCCCAGGTTGCAGTTGGAAAGCTTCCGGAACTGGGAGTTTTCGGAAACGACTATGATACCCCCGACGGAACGGGCGTTAGGGATTATATCCATGTTGTGGATCTGGCAAAAGCCCATGTTAAGGCGGTGGACAAGCTCAGGGAGAACCCGGGATGCTTCATATGCAACCTTGGAACGGGTCACGGTTATTCTGTGCTTCAGCTTGTGGAAACCTTTGAAAAGGTAAACGGAGTAAAGATACCCTATTCCATAAAGCCCAGAAGAGCGGGGGATATCGCGGAATGCTACGCCTCTCCCCAAAAGGCGGAAAAAGAGCTGGGATGGAAGGCTGAAAACGGAGTTGAGGAGATGTGCCGGGATACATGGAACTGGCAGAAGGATCATCCGAACGGATTTGAATGAGCCCATAACTGTTCCGGGTCCGGAGTCTCTGGACAGTTTTGATTTTCGGTGTGAAAAGAGTTAGAGAAGTATGAACGATAATCACGATTATAACGAAGGAAATAACGGCGGAAACAATAATAACAACAATAATGGCGGAGGGAGCTTTAACCCTAAAAACCGGCAGACCATATTTGTTCTGATCATAGCGACAGTGATCACTCTGCTGGGAATGGGAATGATGAGCAGGTATGTCTCCCAGGCTACCACTAAGGAAATATCCTACAGTGAATTTCTGGACATGGTTTCGTCAAATCAGATCGGAGAGGTTAAGATAACCGACGATCAGATCGAGATATATCCTAAGGTCATTGGATCTGACGGGACAGCGACCATGGTCTACTACACGGGTATTGTGGATGATCCCGAACTGCCGGGAAAGCTTCTGGCGGCAGATGTCAGGTTTTCACACAGCATCCCGGATCGGTCCGGTGCTTTGATCTCCATTCTTTTAAACTTCGGACTTCCCCTTCTTCTTGTGTGGGGCTTCCTTTACTTCATCATGCGAAGGATGGGCGGTAAAGGCGGGATCATGGGAGTCGGCAGGAGCAATGCAAAGGTTTATGTCCAGAAAGAAACAGGGGTAACCTTTAAGGACGTCGCCGGACAGGACGAAGCAAAGGAGTCCCTGCAGGAGGTTGTTGACTTCCTTCACAATCCGGGAAAATATGTTGACATTGGAGCCAGGCTGCCTAAAGGAGCACTTCTTGTGGGACCTCCCGGAACCGGAAAGACCCTGCTTGCAAGGGCTGTTGCAGGCGAAGCTCATGTTCCCTTCTTCTCTCTTGCGGGATCTGACTTTGTTGAGATGTTTGTGGGAGTCGGTGCTTCAAGAGTCAGGGATCTTTTCTCCGATGCCGAAAAAAATGCCCCCTGTATAATCTTTATCGATGAGATTGATGCCATAGGAAAGAGCAGGGATTCAAGATACGGAGGAGGAAATGACGAAAGGGAGCAGACTCTGAATCAGCTGCTTTCGGAAATGGACGGATTTGATTCCTCCAAGGGAATACTTGTGCTTGGAGCAACCAACAGACCGGAGATCCTGGACAAGGCCCTGCTGAGACCGGGCAGATTTGACAGACGGATCATAGTTGAAAAGCCGGATCTTAAAGGCAGGGTTGAAACCCTGAAGGTACATGCAAAGGATGTGAAACTCGATGAGAGCGTGGACTTTGACGCTATAGCTCTTGCAACCTCCGGAGCGGTTGGCTCCGATCTGGCAAATATGGTTAACGAAGCGGCCATCAATGCGGTGAAATCCGGAAGACAGTATGTCAATCAGAAGGATCTTTTTGATGCCGTAGAGGTGGTTCTTGTGGGCAAGGAAAAGAAGGACCGCATTATGAGCAAGGAAGAGCGAAGGATAGTTTCCTATCACGAGATAGGACATGCTCTGGTCTCGGCTCTTCAGAAAAACACCGAACCGGTACAGAAGATAACCATCGTTCCAAGAACCATGGGAGCCTTAGGGTATGTAATGAATGTACCTGAGGAGGAGAAGTATCTTAACACAGAGGCTGAGCTTCATGCCATGCTGGTTTCCACGGTTGCCGGAAGAGCGGCTGAAGAGATCGTTTTCGACACGGTGACTACCGGGGCATCAAATGACATAGAAAAGGCCACCGGGATCGCGCGGGCAATGGTAACACAATACGGAATGAGCAAAAAATTCGGGCTGATAGGACTTGAGACCATCCAGGACCGTTATCTTGACGGAAGAGCGGTGATGAACTGTTCTGATGAGACAGCGGCAGAGGTTGATGTTGAAGTCATGAAGATGCTCAAGGATGCCTACAAGGAGGCTAAAAAGCTCCTGAAGGAGAACAGGACTCTGATGGATAAGCTGGCCGGATTCCTCATTGAAAAGGAAACCATAACCGGCAAGGAGTTCATGGAGATCTTCAGAAAGGAAAAGGGTATTCCCGAGCCTGAGCCAAAGACCGAATCCAAATCCGGATCCGAAAACGAAGAAAAGAAGCAGTCGTTTGTTGCCGAAGCGTCAAATGACACCGAGCCTGTTGCATCAAAGCCCTATGATACTTATGGTTCCACGGGTGCTGTTGTCCGTGGAAACAGTAATGCGGCAGCGGGATTTCCCAGATTTGATGTGAGGGTTGATGATAAAACGGATACATCGGATCAGAATTCGGACAGTGATCCGGCAGAGCCGGTGGCCGGGGATGAATGATTTTCTGCATTAGAAAATGGAATTTCACGCAAAATGTTTTAAAAACACTAAAGTTTTCCGTGTGTAATGCCGATACATGAGATAGACCGGAAAAATATGTCCGGAAACTGAGGCGTGCAGACCATATAACACCATAATACATAAGGGACCACGGAGGGTCTGTATTTCAAACTATTATAAGCAAAGGAGGGCGAAGAGATGGGCATTGGTGTAAACGGCTTCGGCAGTCTGCAGGACAGGTTCATTAATAACCTTGTGAAGAGTCCCGCTGATAATGCAAAAGCCAGAAAATCAGGCGGCGAGATCAGGGATACCTACGAGCATTCCGACAATTCACCGGTGAATGCCGGAACATACGATAAGAAGCTCAGCATGGTTCAGAATACTTCAAAAACGGAAGATCCCACTGCTAATCTGAGTGATGGCGCTAAGAAGGTACTGGATGAGCTTAAAGAGAAATTCGGAAACACCGATTTCTTTGTGAAGGACTATTCTTCGGAGGAAGAGGCCAGTGAGATCCTTTCAGCGACCGAAAAAGAGTTCGGGGTTCTGCTGACGGCAGACGAGCTTGAAAAAATGGCAGCCGATGAGGACTATAAGAATAAGATCAAGGGTGTCATTGAAGACGGGCAGGGGAAGATCAACGAATTCAGGGACAGTCTTTCCGAGGAAGAGCTTGCAAGCGTTAAGTCAGTCGGATTCTCGATCGCAGATGACGGAACGATGAAGTTCTTTGCAGAGCTTGAAAAACAGAGCAAGGCTCAGGCGGAGAGGATCGAAAAGGAAAGACAGGAACGCAGGGAAGAAGCCGATAAAACAAAGGAAGATCAGGATAAGAAGATCGAAGAGGAAGAGGGAAAATTCCCCATGACCAGACGCTTTGTTAAGGCTGACAGTCTTGAAGAGCTTACGGATGTATTAAGAGATTTTCTTCAGGCAAAGGAAGAGGATCAGCCTGAAAATTTTGACATTCAGGCATAGTATTGGAAACATAATACCGGCTGATGATCATCTTTTGGGCGTGGCGTTCAGTCACGCCCTCTTGCGTGTGAAATGGATTTTAAGATTGAGGAAGAACTGAAAAAACTGCCTCATAAACCCGGCGTATATCTGATGCATGATGACAGTGACACGATCATCTACATCGGAAAGGCGGTGGATCTCTTTAACCGTGTCCATTCTTATTTTCGGAAAACCAATAAATCCCCCAAGATACTGAAGATGGTATCGCTCATAGACTGGTTTGAATATATTGTCACGGACTCCGAACTGGAAGCCCTTGTGCTGGAGTGTAATCTCATAAAGGAACATCGCCCGAGATATAACACCATGCTGAAGGATGATAAGACCTATCCCTATATCAAGGTCACCGTGAACGAGGAATACCCCAGACTGATGATAACCAGAACCATGAAGAAGGATAAGGCAAAGTATTTCGGACCCTATACTTCAGCAGGCGGAGTGAGGGATGCGATCGAGCTGATAAACCGGATCTGCAGACTCAGAACCTGCAACAGGGTTCTGCCGAGGGATCGGGGCAGGGACAGGGAGTGTCTGAACTATCATATCCATCAGTGCATGGGTCCCTGCAGGGCTGACTTTGACAGCAGGTCATCCGAGGAATATAAGGCTTCGGTCGAGGGTGCCCTGAGCTTCCTTAACGGAGAGTACGAGCCTGTCTTAAAGCAGCTTGAAGAAAAAATGGGCAGGGCATCCGAAGAACTCAGGTTTGAAGATGCAGCGGAATTAAGGGATCTTATCGAATCGGTAAAGAGTGTTGCCCAGAAACAGAAGATCACCTCCTCGGGGTCTGAGGACAGGGACATCGTGGCCCTGTTCAAGGATGAAGAGGATGCTGTGGTCCAGGTCTTTTTTGTGCGTGACGGCCGTCTGATCGGACGGGAGCATTTTTTTATGACCCATGTCAGGGAGATCGATGACAAAGAGATCCTGAACGATTTTGTCAAACAGTACTATTCGGGAACACCCTTCATACCGGGAGAGATCATGCTTGAGTATGAGATAGAGGACAGTGATATCCTGTCTCAGCTTCTGAGTGAGAAAAAGGGGAGAAAGGTTTCCATTATCGTTCCCGTCAAGGGACAGAAGGAAAAGATGATAAGCCTTGCAAAAAGGAACGCGGAGCTTGTGCTTAAGAACAACCGGGAAAGGATCAAACGGGAGGAAGGCAGGACCATAGGTGCGGCAAAGGAGATAGCGGACATTCTGGGACTTCAGAGTGCCGTGAGAATGGAATCCTACGACATTTCCCATATCAGCGGCTTTGACTCCGTGGGATCCATGGTGGTGTTTGAAAAGGGAAAAGCCAGACACTCGGATTACCGGAAATTCAGGCTTTCATCTGGGATAGGAAATGACGATTATGCTTCCATGAAGGAGGTTCTCACAAGGCGTTTTACCCATCACACCTCTGACGATGAATTTGATGCTTTCAACAGGATGCCGGATCTGATATTGATGGATGGAGGAAAGGGGCAGGTAGGGGTTGCAAAAGAAGTGCTGGATTCACTTGATATCAGCATACCGGTTGCAGGACTTGTCAAGGATGACCACCACAGGACAAGGGGTATCTGGTATGAGGACAGGGAAATACCGATAGATGTGCATTCCGAAGGCTTTAAGCTGGTCACAAGGATCCAGGATGAGGTACACAGGTTTGCCATAGAATACCACCGTTCACTCCGGTCGGTACACCAGGTTCATTCGGTGCTGGATGATATAGGGGGCATAGGACCTGCACGGAGAAAGGCTCTCATGCGGGAGTTCGGCTCCGTTGAAGAGATAAGAAAGGCGGATCTTGAAACCCTGAGCCGTGTTCCGGGTATGAATATGAAGGCAGCAAAGGCTGTGAAAGTTTACTTTGAGCAAAAACAGTGATAGACTATTTCATTGTAAACGGCAAAACGTAAGGAGTTTTGTCGTTTGCTGTAATTCTATTTTTTATTGGAGATAGGCATATGGCAACTGTTTCGTTGAATGCGATCATTCAAAAGATGAACCTGAAAAATCTCACGCCGGAGGTTGATATATCGGGCGTGAAGATAATCAAGCCTGATATCAACAGACCCGCTATGCAGATGGCAGGTTTTTTTGACCATTTTGATTCTGCCAGGGTTGAGATAATAGGCTTTCTCGAATATTCCTACATGGAAAAAATGGAGAGGGTGACAAAGGAGAGGATCTACAGCGAATTTTTTTCCTATGATGATATCCCTTGTGTGATCTACTGCAGGGATTTAGAGCCGGATGAGCTCTTCAAGGAATACGCGATCCGCCACAATGTTCCCATACTGAACACTTCAAAAACCACTTCGGATCTCATGGCAGAGGTTATAAGATGGCTGAACGTCAAGCTTGCCCCCTGCATATCCATTCACGGAACCCTGGTTGATGTTTACGGTGAGGGAGTTCTGATCACAGGAGAATCCGGGATAGGAAAGAGTGAGGCGGCCCTGGAGCTGATAAAGAGAGGACATCGACTAATCACCGATGATGTGGTGGAGATCAGAAAGGTCTCCGACGATACTCTGGTAGGCTCGGCACCGGACATTACAAAGCATTTCATAGAACTCAGGGGTATTGGGATCGTTGATGTGAAGGCTCTTTTCGGTGCATCTTCGGTTGAAGAGACTCAGAATCTGGATCTTGTCATAAGACTCGAGGAATGGGACAGGGATAAGGACTATGACAGGCTCGGGCTTGAGGAGGAATATACCGAATATCTCGGTAACAAGGTTGTCTGTCACAGCATCCCCATAAGACCCGGAAGAAATCTGGCCGTGATCTGCGAGACGGCGGCAGTTAACCACAGACAGAAGAAGATGGGCTACAACGCAGCCCAGGAGCTTTATAAGAGAGTTCAGGAAAATCTGAGTAAAAAGGAGGAAGATTGATGAGCAGATACGCTTTCGGTATAGATGTGGGCGGTACATCCGTGAAACTGGGACTTTTAACCATTGACGGCGAGGTTGTCGAAAAGTGGGAGATAGATACGGATACTTCCGAAGGAGGAAAGAACATCCTGCCGGATATTGCGGCATCCGTTAAGGACAAGATGGCGGAAAAGGGGATAAAACAGGAGGATGTGGCAGGTGCCGGGATCGGACTTCCCGGACCGGTTGATGAAAACGGGGTCATAAACAAGGCCGTGAATCTCCACTGGGACAGAAAATTCAACATAGCCGAAGAACTGTCGAATCTTCTTTCCGGCATGCACGTAAAGGCAGGAAATGATGCAAATGTTGCTGCACTTGGCGAGGTGTGGCAGGGTGCAGGAAAGGGCTATAAGGATATGGTCATGGTGACTTTGGGCACCGGCGTTGGCGGAGGGATCATTCATGACGGAAAGATCGTAGCCGGGGCGGACGGAGCTGCCGGAGAGATCGGCCATCTCTGCATCAGACCTGATGAAACAGTAAGCTGTAACTGCGGAAACTGCGGCTGTCTGGAACAGTATGCTTCTGCAACGGGAATAGTGAGACTGGTAAAGGAAGAACTTGAGGCAAGTGATGAGGACAGCCTTTTAAGGAGCGGCGAGGTTTCAGCGAAAACATTCTGGGAGGCAGTAGGCAAGGGAGATAAGCTGTGTATTCGTGTTGCCGAAAGATTTGGCAGATATCTGGGAATAGGTCTTTCGATCATAGGAGGAGTGTTAAATCCCGAGGTATTTGTTATCGGAGGTGGAGTTTCAAGATCCGGAGATCTGATCCTGCCCTTCATAGAGAAGAATTTTAAGGCTCACGTTTTTCATGCCTGTGCAAATGCAAAGTTTGTGAGGGCTACACTCGGAAATGATGCCGGACTTATTGGTGCGGCAAAAATGGTGATAGATTGAATTCCTTTTTTCTTCAACAGCTAAACAGCATAGTCGGAGAGGAAAACATCCTTCTGGAAGAGGAGATGAAGAACCACACCACCTTTAAGATCGGAGGTCCGGCGGATTTTTTTATTAAGCCGCAGACTGTTGAAACCCTCGACAAGCTGGTGTGGTATCTTATGCAGACGGGGAGGGAGTTTTTTATCCTGGGTAACGGCAGCAATCTTCTTGTAAGTGATCTGGGCTACAGGGGGGTTGTCATCGATCTGTCCGGTCTGAATGAGATCAGGGTTGAAGGAAACAGGATCACAGCCATGGCGGGAGCCCTCCTTTCAAAAACAGCAGCGGTAGCGGCTGAAAATTCGCTGACGGGAATGGAAGGCCTGTCGGGAATTCCGGGAACCGTGGGTGGTGCGGTTGTCATGAACGCCGGAGCCTATGGATCCGAAATGTCTCAGGTCATAAGAAGCGTGAAGGTCGCTGTAGGAAAAGATGAGGGAGTCACCCTTTCAAACAGGGATATGAAATTCGGCTACAGAACCAGTGTATGCAAGACAGGACACTACACTGTCGTCAGTGCGGAATTTGACCTTAAAGAAGGCAGCAGAGACGAGATAGAAGAAAAAATGAAGGAGCTGGCAGGGACCAGAAGAAAAAAGCAGCCTTTGGAATATCCCAGTGCAGGCTCTGCTTTTAAGCGTCCGGAGGGACATTTTGCAGGAAAACTGATAATGGATGCCGGGCTTTCGGGCTACACTATCGGAGGAGCGAAGATCTCCGAAAAACACTGCGGATTTATAATAAACACAGGCAAGGCAACAGCAGCGGATGTTTACGACCTGATAAACGAGGTCAGGGAAAAAGTGTATTCAAGGTTTGGCGTGAAACTGGAACCTGAGATATGTATGCTGGGAGAGTTCTGATCTATGAAGCTGGTCATTGTTACCGGTATGAGCGGTGCCGGAAAGAGTACATCCTTAAAGATGCTGGAGGATATGGGATATTTCTGCATAGATAATCTTCCTGTGTTTCTCATAGAAAAGTTTGCCGAGCTTATAAATACCAACAATGCCGAGCTAAACAAGGTCGCTATCGGAGTTGACGCAAGAACTGGCCTTAAGGATATGGATTCGGCTCTTAAGGCATTTGAAAGAAACAGTTTGGATTATGAGATACTGTTTCTGGAGGCAGCCGATGATGTTATCATAAAAAGATTCAAGGAAACAAGGAGGATACATCCCCTTTCTCCCGACGGTCGGGTCGAGGACGGTATTGAAAAAGAAAGAAAACTCCTGAAATATCTTAAAAAGAATGCAACCTATATCATCGATTCCTCTCAGATGCTCACCAGGGAATTAAAGAAGGAGATCGATGATATTTTTTCCAAGAATAAGCTCTACGGAAATATATTCATCACGATCCTTTCCTTTGGATACAAATACGGGATCCCCAATGATGCCGACCTGGTCTTTGATGTCAGGTTTCTTCCAAATCCCTACTATATAGAAGAACTGAAAAATCTTACGGGGAACGACAGTGCGGTACAGGACTACGTAATGGGATTTTCGGAGGCAGATCTGTTTTTGAATAAACTGGAGGATATGCTGGAGTTTCTGATCCCCAACTACATAATAGAGGGAAAGAATCAGCTGGTGGTGGCCATAGGCTGCACCGGAGGAAAGCACAGAAGCGTGACACTTTCCAACAGGATATTTGAAAGGCTTAAAAGAAGCGGGAAATACGGTATCAAGATAGATCACCGTGATATAAAAAGGGATAATTAAAGAGGAAAATATGTCTTTTTCACAGGATGTGAAGGAGGAGATAGTAAAAAAGCTGCCGCAAAGAAGAAAGGACAGGGTTTCTTTTCTTGCGGCAATGTTTATGCAGCAGGGAAGCAGAAACGATCACAGAGAAAAGGAGCCGGCTGTCTACTTCTCCACTGAAAAAAAAGAAACCGCATCAATATGCTCACAGCTGATGGAAAAAACCTTTGATATCGTTCCCGAATGCCGTGTGAGGACCTCACATTCGGAAAGCTTCAGGCTCAGGACCATCGGGAAAAATGCTCTTGAAATATGTGATGCACTCTGCATGGACGGAGGACTTGATCTTCTGGATCTGGGTGATTCGGAGAGTAAGAAGAACTTCATAAAGGGAGCCTTTTTCTGCACCGGTTTTATGAGTGATCCCAAAAGTGCCTATCATTTTGAGATCGTCTGCCCCGACAGGGAAAAAGCCGGTTTTCTCTCATCCCAGATAGAATGGTTTGGCATAACGCCGGGTGTGATTTGCCGAAAAAAACACTTTGTGTTATATATAAAAGACGGGTCTAAAATAGTGGACATGCTTGGGATCATGGACGCTCATGTGAGCCTGATGGATATGGAAAATTCACGGATACTGAAGGAAATGAGGAATTCCGTGAACCGGAGAGTGAACTGCGAAACGGCAAATATAGCAAAGGCTGTTTCCGCCGCCGGGAGACAGATAGAGGACATCGAGTATCTGAAGGAAACCGGAAGGCTTAAAGAACTGTCATACGCTTTAAGGAGTGTTGCCCAGTTAAGACTTGAAAATCCCGAGATACCGCTTTTAGAACTGGGACAGCTCATGGATCCCCCTCTCGGAAAGTCCGGCGTCAATCACAGACTGAGGAAACTTAGTGAGATCGCAAAATCCGAACGGGGAGAGAACATATAGAGTTATTTTACCGGGATCTTTCCCGATAAAAATGATATCAAGGTCAAAAGCCGATATCCGAAGCGTTCCGCACTTCGTGCTCTCACGCTTCTCCCACATTTCGTGCTCTCGTGGGACTAACGCCCCACTTCGCACTCAATGTGGGGCGGGTCATGAAGTCTCTCACCCACTTTCGTGCAAGCACGAAATAGGTTCGGACTTATGACCCTGATATCATAAAAATATATTATGAGTGAGGAGTTTTATGAAAAAACAGGAGATCGAGGTTAACGTGAAGGGAGGGGAGGATTCCCGTCTCATTGCACTGCTGGTGCAGACCGCTAACAGGTATGAGTCATCGGTATATATCGATGTCCAGACAAAGCATGTGAACGCCAAGAGCATCATGGGAATGATGTCCCTTGCACTTCGAAATGGAGAGAATGTTACAGTGGTGACAGACGGAAGTGATGAGGATGAAGCACTCAGGGGGGTCGGAGAATATCTTACAAGTGCATCGTAGAAAGGTTTTCTTTGTCTACAACCCACACGCCGGGAAGGAAAGGATCAGGAGTAATCTTCTGGACATAATAGATATCCTTTCAAGGGCAGGGTACGAGATAACAGTCCATCCTACCATGGAACGCGGGGATGCGAGGGAAGCCGTGGCAAGGCTTGAGAGCGGCTACGAAATGGTAGTCTGTGCCGGAGGAGACGGAACCTTAAATGAGGTGCTGTCCGGAATGCTTGACGGAAAAAAGGACATTCCTGTGGGCTATATTCCGGCAGGGTCGACAAATGATTTTGCGATCTCTCTCGGGATCCCGTCCCAGATGATGAGGGCAGCGGATGTCATAGTTTCCGGGAAGCGATTCGGATGTGACGTTGGTGCCTTTAATGACAGATACTTCGTGTATGTTGCTGCCTTTGGACTGTTCACGGATGTATCATATGACACAGACCAGAATCTGAAGAACACCTTCGGACATTCGGCCTACATCATGGAGGCTGCAAAGAGACTGGGAGAGGTAAAGAGCTACAGACTGAAGGCCAGTTTCAACGGAATGACAATAGAGGGTGACTTCATGTTCGGCATGATCACAAACTCAACTTCCGTCGGAGGGATAAAGAGGATAACCGGAAGCCAGGTGGATCTTAGCGACGGAGAATTTGAGGGTCTTTTTATCCGCACCACAAGGACGGCGCTGGAGTTTCAGGAGGTTCTGAGAGCCTTTGTCCTCGGAAAGGGAGATGCGCAGTATGTCTATACCTTTAAGACGTCCCATATTGTGATCGAGGCAGGAAGCAGGGTTGACTGGACCCTTGACGGGGAATACGGCGGAAGTCTTAAGAAGGCGGAGATTACGGCGCTCAAAAGCGCTGTTGAAATGATAGTACCTAAATGATATAATCATAGTTGCGTTTGAAGGGTCGCGGGAGTGCGTTACGAGCGCGATCCCTTGTATCATTCAAAATATATTAAGGAAAGGAAGTAAAAGAATATGGCTTTAGTAACAACTACCGAGATGTTCAAAAAGGCATACGACGGCGGATATGCGATCGGTGCTTTCAATGTCAACAACATGGAGATCGTTCAGGCTATTACGGAAGCAGCCAATGAACTTCACTCACCCGTTATCCTTCAGGCTTCAGCAGGTGCCCGCAAATATGCACAGCAGGCATATCTCATGAAACTGGTTGAGGCAGCTATCGAGGTTACGGATATTCCGATAGCCATGCATCTTGACCACGGCGCAGACTTTGACATCTGCAAGGCCTGCGTAGACGGAGGTTTCTCTTCTGTCATGATCGATGCTTCATCTCAGCCTTTCGAAGAGAATATAGCAGTTTCAAAGAAGGTTGCTGATTATGCACATGATAAGGGTGCTGTTGTTGAGGCAGAGCTCGGAACGCTTGCCGGAGTTGAGGATGATGTAAATGTTGCCGACGATAAGGCTATGTACACAGATCCCGACCAGGTTGAGGAATTTGTTAAGAGAACCGGAGTTGACTCATTGGCCATCGCCATCGGAACAAGCCATGGTGCATATAAATTCAAGCCCGGCACGGATCCCAAGCTTCGTCTGGACATCCTTGCAGAGGTAGCAAAGAGACTTCCGGGATTCCCCATCGTTCTTCACGGATCTTCATCGGTTCCTCAGGAATATGTGAAGATAATCAACGAGCATGGCGGAGCACTTAAGGATGCGATCGGAATTCCCGAGGATCAGCTTCGTGAGGCAGCTAAGGGAGCTGTATGTAAGATCAACATCGATTCCGATTTAAGACTTGGTATGACAGCAGGTATCAGGGAGCACTTCGAGGCTCATCCCGATCACTTCGATCCCCGTCAGTACCTCACCGACGGACGCAAATATGTTAAGGATATTGTTCATCACAAGATCATCAATGTTCTCGGATCGGACAACAAGGCCTGAAAATCTAACAGACAAAAAAAGCAAGAGGCGCGTAAATGCGCCTCTTGTTATATTTTTGAGCAGTTACTGCTGCAAAAAAGATACTGTTCAGTGGTCAACCAGACCACGTAAGCAGTAACGCAAAAAAGTCCTTTAAAAGGGAGGATGGCGGAAGTGTTACCGTTCCGCCATTTATTATGAAAAAGTTTTATTAAGTGTTAGGTACTATTGTGTCAATTGCTCTTCTATGCTTAGAAGTATATCGGACATAAATGAATAAAAATCTTTAATGGAATGAAAGAATTTTAAAATAAATGTGAACAAAAATAAAACAAAACCTCAAATTGATGAAAAAAAACGGCTAAAAACCGTTATATATGATGATAAATGTCCGGATACACCATATTTTGATGAACTGGTGGAGAGCCTGAAAAGCAATGGCATCACTGTGTCACGGGAGGATATCCGCGAAGCCGGGAAAAGAAGAGATGACTGCCTTTGTATCTGCTCTTCAAGGGAAAGCGCTGAGGATGCAAAGAAAACGGATGCCGCGTTTGTGTGCTTTGGCGTCAGGGACAGTAAAGCCCAGTGCGAGATTGAAGGCTTTGACGAGGTGGATGCGGATTTCATGATTAAAATGTATCAGAGAAAGCACGGGATCCCCTGGGAGATATGCAGAACGGAAAGGCTTCTCATCAGAGAATTTGCGCTTTCGGACGATCTGGTCATTTTTGATGAGAAGAAGGATGAGCCGGATTATAACGAGCTTTATATAAATAATATCTACGGCTTTTTCGGATACGGGATCTGGGCTCTGATAAACCTTGAGACCGGAAAACTGATCGGAAAGGCCGGTATCATGAACAGCGAAAGGCTTGAAGGGATCGAGCTGGGATATGAGATACTTGAAGAATACAGGAATCTGGGGTATGCCACTGAAGCCTGCCGGGCGATCGTGAACAAGGCCGGTGGGTATTATGGAATCGGCAGACTGTATGCATTTACCATGAAGGACAATGAGGCTTCAAAGAGAGTTCTTCACAAGCTGGGCTTTGTCAGTCAGGGACTGTATGATGAAAATGTGGAAAAATATATGGCCAATATCGTTGACAATGGACAATCCCGGGTATAAACTGTTTTGGGAAAAAATCATGACGTACAGTGGTCTGTATAGTAAAAATGCTTTTTTTGAAGGGAGAAAGACAAAATGGCTATTATCAAGAGAGCGGTTGCGCCGGCTGCCGTTAAAGAAGAATCAAAGTCGGATGTGGTAAAGATCAATCCTCCTGTTGTAGCAACTATTTCCGGAAGTGAAGTAGGAAAAAAAGCACCGGCTAAGAAAGAGGAGCCTGCTAAGGAAGAGGCAAAGAAAACGGCTGTTAAGAAGGAAGAGCCTAAAAAGGCAGAACCCAAAAAGGCAGAGGCAGCAAAGAAAGCAGAGACTAAAAAGGCTGATGCAAAAAAGCCTGAAGCAAAGAAAGAGACTCCTGCCGCTAAGACCGCTCCTGTGAAGAAGGAAGCAGCAAAGAAAGAAGAAAAGAAAGAAGAAAAGAAGGCGGCTCCCGCAAAGAAGACCGAGGTTAAGAAGTCCGCACCCGCTAAAAAGACGGAGGCTAAGAAGCCTGAAACAAAGAAGGCAGCTCCCGCAAAGAAGACTGAAGTTAAGAAGACCGAAGCAAAGAAGTCTGAGGCTGCAAAAAAGACAGAGGCAAAGAAACCTGCAGCAAAGAAGACAGCTCCTGCAAAGAAGACCGAGGTTAAGAAGTCCGCACCCGCTAAAAAGGCAGAGGCAAAGACAGTGCTTACTGTTCAGTTCAATAACAGGGATATCACAAAGAGTGATATTGAGGATGCTTTCAAGGGAATATGGGAATATGATCTCGGAAGGAAACTCAGTGAAGTAAAGAGCGTGGACTTCTATTTCAAACCCGATGAATCCAGAGTATATTATGTAACGAATGACGGAACAAGCGGAGACTTCAGCATCTGAAACATCTGGTAAGAAAGTCATATGACGGAAAACAGCAATAAGACCGCCGGATACGAAAGCATCCGGCGGTTTTTACACAATCGGATATTCGGCAAAAAAGCTGTCATAAATCTTCTGGGGATAATTATGATAGCCTATACGGCTGTGCTTATCTTCAGAATCTGTGAGTCAAACCTTACCAATGTGTCGATCCCCAATGAATACAGGGAAGCTGCAAATATATTGCTTACAAAAGCATTTATGGAAGGAACAAATCCATACAGGCTCAGTGCATATGAGGGTGAGCTTCCGGGAATGATATATGTGTACGGACCGCTTTATTCGGTATTCACAGCTTTTCTGGCCAGGATCCTGCCCTTTGTCGATCTGATAAGGCTTCACTATCTTGTGACGTTTTTTTCAGTTATCATTGCTGCCGGTCTGTCTGCATGTATGGTTTTTAAGTATACTAAAAACACAGCCGCGGCGGCCTCAGCCTTTTTATTTCTGATCAACTGCAGCTGGAGATATGGGTATATAAACGCAGTTCCCGATGCCTTTGCCCTTATGATATATGTTGTGATCATATATCTCATGAGCAGGGAAGGATCCGAAAAGCAGACCGATAAATCAAATAAGACCCTGAAAAATATTCTCTATGCACTTCTGGCAGCTTCGCTTTTTTTTATCAAGCAGTATTTTGTACTGATCGTTGTTCCAATCTTCATCTACAAGTTTATTTATGACAGAAGGGATGCCCTTAAGTTTTTTTTAACCTGCCTGATAATATCCGTAATAACCTTTATCACGGTAACGATAACCTGTCCTCTTTACTGGACTTACAGCGTATATCTTGCCCACGGTCCCTTTGGCATTACCCAGGAGCAGTACCATAAGGCCTATGGGGGATATATGGAAGATAACGTTAAGGCAGCGGCTGAAAAGGAACAGGCGGAAAAAGAGAAGGGAGAGTCTCAAAAGGAGCAGATTTCTGAAAAAGATGAGACGGAAGAGCAGAGTTTTAAGGCTGGAAGTCTGAACACCGATCCGGAAGCCGGCTTTGGATATGAGATCCTGCAGCTGAAATCTCTGGCAGGAATGTTCATATTCATATTTGCTGCCACGGCCTGGGGAGTGATACTCAGGCTGACCGGAAGATCCCTTGAGGAACCGAAGTTCATGACTTTTCTGATATTACTGATGATCACCAGCTTTATTGCGCTTATATACCTTGGCAGAAATGACGGCGCCTGGCTCTCATATTATCTTCAGCTTCTAATGCCGGAGGTGATAATATTTGCCTTCATATTTATCGACCGTATCCTTGAAAATGAAAAGGGAGTTAAGAAGATCGCCGCTTTCAGCCTTTTTTTGCTGATGATGTTCTTTACCGCATTCAGGACCAACGGGCGTCTTAAGGTTTACAGCAAGACGGCAGACCAGCTTAATGACTGGAAAAGAGCCTATGAGATAACTGCCGGATATGCCGATAAAGGTGAGGTTTACTATGTTCCGCTCCTGGGATTTCAGACGCTTTATAACGGACAGTATATGTATAATAACGGTCACAGCATGGTCATCACCGGATGGTTCAGGGGAGAGTACTTTGCCGTAGACTGGGAACAGATCCTTTTTCCTCACGGAGACATTGTGATGCAGAGGAATTATGACTATCAGGAAAAGATAAAGGAAAAAGCCAGATCACAGGACTATTCGCTTGTCACCATAATAGACGGAACGGATACGGATTTTGAAAGACTCAGTGTTAATGACCTTAAAAAAGACGGATACAAAAAGATCGACTCGATCCTGCTTAATGCAGGGAGGATGTCCTATGAGGTCCAGTTCTGGATCCCTCAGACACAATAACCTTAGATCTCTTCCTCTTCTGTGCTTATGTGTAGGGTAAAGATGAACTCGCTGCCGACTCCTTCGGTGGAGATGACATTGATGTTTTCGTCATGAGCCTTTATGATCTCCTTTGTGATCGATAGTCCCAGACCGGTTCCCTTCTTGTCCTTCCCCCTTGAAAGATCGGTCTTGTAGAAGCGGTCAAAGACATGCTTTACGGAATCCTTGGGGATACCGATCCCACTGTCCTTAACGGATATGAAGGCCAGATCGTTTTTTTCTGTAGTTTCGATCCTTATCATGGAATTGTTGTGGGAAAACTTGATGGCGTTATCTATAAGGTTTACAAGTACCTGCTGTATCTTGTCCTTATCTGCATGGACAAAAAGCTCCTCCCCCGAAAAAATGACCTCAAAGGAGATTTTTTTCTTTTCACACTGCACCTGGAAGGTTTCGCAGGTCTGTTTTATAACGGCATTTATGTCAAAATCAGACATGCTTAATACCATACCCTTGTCATTTAATGAGTTCAGTTCAAGGAGTCCGTTGGTGAGCTTGGTCAGTCGCTCGGTCTCATTTAAGACAATAGTAAGATATTTTTCATGCATCTCTTCGGGAATAGTGCCGTCAAGCATTGCGGTAAGGTAGCCTCTGACTGAGGTCAGCGGAGAGCGGAAGTCATGGGAAACATTTGCTATGAACTTTTTCTGGTCCTCCTCAGTGCGGGAGATCTGACCTGCCATGAAACTTAAGGTTCCCGAGAGATAGCCCATTTCATCCCGTCTGTTAATTTCCAGTGGATAGTCCATGTGACCATGGGCATATTCCTCCGCGGCCTTGATAGTTTTACGAAGGGGCAGATAGACTGCATGTGAAAAGAGTATGAGAACAGAAAGACTTAAGACGAATACTATCAGTGAGGCAATATATACGATGTTCAGGATCAGGTCACGTTCACTGTAGATGTAGGACATGGGATAGTGTATGACACAGTAGCCGACAACGCTGTAGCGAAGGGTTATGGGATAGAAGACGTTAAGCATGTCCTCGTCAAAGGCATTGAAAAAACTTCCGGTCATGTAGTAGGTACCGGAGGAGGTGGGATCAAATCCCGAAAGATCAGGGACAGAGTCTTCGACAGAATCTCCGGAATACATGATCTGGCGGCCGGAGGTGTCTATTATCCGAAGTCTCGCATCCATATAGGAATCCAGCTTACGGATTTCGGAAAGAGCTTCGTTTCGGGCATCCTCTCCGCCCCGGAGTTTCGATCCAATGTCTGAAGCTGCCTCTCTTGCGATGCGATAGAGCCTTTCGGACTGCCTTCTAATCAGCAGGTTTTCCGTCAGTTTTCCGCCTACTGCGGAAACCACGATAAAACTCAACACTCCGAAGATAAGATAGGCAAGGAGAAATTTTAAATAAAGGGTTTTATGAAGCTTCATAGTGTTTCAAATTTATACCCTATTCCCCACACGGTAGAGATCCTCCAGGACTCATGATCCTTGATTTTTTCACGGAGTCTTTTGATGTGAACGTCCACAGTCCTTGTGTCTCCGATATATTCATAGCCCCAGATGTGATCCAGAAGCTGTTCCCGGGTAAAGACCTGGTTGGGTGAAGAGGTAAGGAAATAAAGCAGTTCAAGCTCCTTGGGAGGCATATCCACCGGTCTTCCGAAATACAGAACGGAATAGTTGGTAAGATTGATCGTAAGATCCGGGAGTTCGACTACCTTTGCATCCTTTTTATCAGGCCGGACCGCAGCAGGTTTATATCTTCTTAAGACCGCTTTGGCTCTCGCGATAAGCTCCTTGGAATCAAAAGGCTTTTCCATATAGTCATCCGCACCGAGTTCCAGACCCAGAACCTTATCAAAAACCTCTCCTTTTGCTGAGAGCATAATAATGGGAGTCGGGCTTTTGGCACGTATTTCACGGCAGACCTGATAGCCGTCGATCCCGGGGAGCATAAGATCCAAAAGGATTATATCCGGCCCAAAGCTGTCAAAGCATTGAAGAGCGCTTTCTCCGTCGTTTACTATCCTGGTCAGAAAGCACTCCTTGGTGAAATAGAGAGAAATAAGCTCTGCTATGTTGTTGTCATCATCTACGATAAGAACCTTTTGTTTTTCTACCATGATCACTTGAATTTTACGACGGTTACGCCGGCATCTCCTTCGCCGTACTCGCCGCTCCTGAAACTGTCCACATACCTGATTTTTTTAAGGGCATCCCTGACGGCATTTCTTAAAACGCCGGTTCCCTTTCCGTGAACGATGCGAACCTCAGTCAGGCTTGACATATATGCATCATCCAGATATTCATTGAGCATTGCAACACCGTCTGCCGCGGTCTGGCCGATTATATTCAGCTCAGGGGAGATAGTCATTGAATGCCCCTTCGGAGTCGATACACGGCTCTTTTTTTTCTTCTCATAAGGATCGTCTATGACGGTTTCTACCAGATCCCGGCAGTTGGTTCTGTATTTTATTATACCACACTGTACAACCAGATTACCTTTCTGGTCGGGTCTGGTGGCTACTGTGCCCTTAAATCCGCTGGAAACGATCTCAACCTCCATGCCAATAACAATCCTGAAGGGTTCGATGCCGGCTTTGACATCCTTTTTATTGTCACTGCTGTCAGGAGTGTTATTCATTGACTCCCGGAGCCTTTTTCTGTCGGCCTCGAGTCTTCGAACGGCTTCCTTATCAGAAGTACCGTATTTGTTGATGTCGCGCAGGACGCTGTCGGCTTCTTTTTTTGCCTTTTGCAGAATGGATCTGGCTTCCTCCCTGGCATCCTTTAAGATGCGTCCGCTCTCCTTTTCCAGCCGGCTGTATTTTTTCTCCATGTCCTGCTTAAAGGAGGCAGCCTTTTCGCGCTCCTTCTCTGCTTCGCTCTTCACCTTTTCAAGTTCCAGACGGGCTTCCTCCAGCTTTTTGACCACATCCTCAAAGCCCCTGTCCTTTTCATCCATCCTTCGTTCGGCCTCTTCTATCACATATCCCGGAAGACCGAGTTTTTTTGAAATGGCAAAGGCGTTGCTCTTTCCGGGAACACCGATCAGAAGATGATAGGTGGGGCGCAGGCTGTCAACGTCAAATTCCTGACAGGCATTTTCGATGCCTTCGGTATTCAGGGCATAGATCTTAAGCTCTGAATAGTGGGTCGTTGCAAGGGTGTTTATCCTCCTGACATGCAGAAAATTCAGTATTCCCTGGGCGAGAGCAGCACCCTCGACCGGATCGGTTCCGGCGCAAAGCTCATCAAAAAGACAGAGGGAATCCTTTGTACAGCATTTCAGGATGTTCACTATATTTGTCATGTGAGCAGAAAAAGTTGAAAGAGACTGTTCAATCGACTGCTCATCTCCGATGTCAGCAAAGATCTCCCTGTAGAGACCGATGGAGGAGCCGTCGGATGCGGGAATAAAAAGACCGGAAAGACCCATGAGCTCAATGAGCCCCACGGTTTTAAGGGTAACGGTCTTTCCTCCGGTGTTTGGACCTGTGACCACGAGCTGGTCAAAATCCTTTCCAAGATGGATGTCTATGGGAACAACAGTCTTCGGATCCAGGAGGGGATGTCTGGCTTTTTTCAGACTGATGCTCAGATCCTCCGAATATACCGGACGCATGGCGTTCATATCCGCAGCAAGCTTTGCCCGGGCGAAAATATGATCGAGAGATACGGCAATATCGAGATCTGCGATTATCTGATCGGAATGCTCAGCAACTTCACCACTCAGAGCAGACAGGATTTTCTGTATCTCCTGCTTTTCGGAAATATACAGTTCCCTTATATCATTATTCAGGCGCACGGAGGAAGCAGGCTCAATAAAGAGGGTAGAGCCTGTGGAAGAGGTATCATGAACCATACCGGGAACCTGATTTTTACATTCTGCTTTAACCGGGAGACAAAAACGACCGTTTCTCATGGTAATGACAGGCTCCATAAGGAAGGTTCTTAAGGAGCCGTTTATCATGGAGTTTAATTCACTTCGTATCCTGTCATTGCTGTGCTTTATCCTTCGCCTGATATCCTTCAGGGCAGGTGAAGCATCATCAGCGATCTCATCTTCCGAGATGATGCATTTTCTGATGCCGGATGAGATCGAATTGAGGGGATCAAGACAGGAAAAGGAATCCGAAAGAGAGTCCCCTGTCTCGTCCGAATCTGAACCGTAAGTCTTTAAGCGTTTAACTCCCTCAAGGGTGGATGCCGTATCCATGAGTTCCCCGGCAGAAAGCGTAAATTCTCTTTTTGAAGACAAAACCGCGTTTCGGATATTTTTTATTGCTCCAAAAGAAGGGGAGCCTTTCCTGAAGATACGGTTGAGAGCATCTTCATTTTCCTGCTGGAGTCTTTCAAGGGTAAAGATATCGCCGGTCGGTGAAAGATTCAGGCAGAGCTCCTTTGCCTCGCCTGTTGCGGCATATTCCGAGAGCTTTACCAGTATTTTGTCAAATTCAAGCTTTTTTAATGCTTTTTCGTTCATATATTATTAACAGCCAATTCATTATATATTGCTATAGTGTAACTATTCAGAACAGTACTTAAAACCGAAGGGGTCTGGACTGTTACGTTTATGTTTGAATATGTGCTGATTATAACTTATAATATCAGGTGGGTCAAAACCACGGCTTATCTAAAAGGTGGATTGTGATGGCGTCCGATTTCATAAAAGAAAAGATTAAAGACAAACCGGTAAATAAGCGGAAGATCCTTGCAAAATTTCTGACAACCGTAGTGATGGCGATCATCTTCGGAGCAGTTGCCGCTGTCTGTTATTACTATACCTTAAGAGGGATAGAAACCGTCAGGGGAGACGATACCTTTGTCAATGAGATAAGCATTCCGGGGGATGATGCGGGTCTGTCTTCAAATGAGACCGTTTCACAGGGCAGCGGGAGTGAAGAAGCCGGGAAAGAGTCTGAGGGAGATCCTGAAAACACTGCCGGGGAAAAGGAGAGGGAAAAGAGGGAAGACAGGGCACCGACGGTCATAAATAATATCACAAACAAGGTTCAGCTGACACCGGAAAACTATGAAAAACTCTATGCGGATCTTCATGAAATGGCAATGGATGCGGAGAAAGCGCTGGTGACGGTAACAGGCTCGGTTTCAAACAAGGACTGGTTTGACAACACTTATGAGAACAGCAATAACGGTGCAGGTCTTATAATAGATGAAAACGGCAGGGAGCTGATGATCCTTACGGATAAAAATGTTACCGATGGCGCAGAGACCGTATCCGTGACATTCTGCGATCAGAAAACCTCAGAGGCAAGGATCGTCAGGTCTGACTCGAACACAGGTCTTGAAACGGTTGCCGTGCAGCTTTCGGACATTGACCCTGAGACAATGGAGCAGATCTCCACGGCAAAGCTCGGAAACTCCACAAACACAAGTCTGGTTGGACTTCCTGTGATAGCTGTGGGAAATCCTCTGGGAATGAGAGGCTCTGAGGCATATGGACTGGTCACCTCAAACTCTTCGGTTGAACAGATGACGGATCTCAACACGAGGCTCATTACAACTGACATCTACGGTTCGTCCAATGCTTCGGGAGTTATAATCAATTACAGTGGAGATGTTCTTGGAGTCATTACCAACCGTTATTCAAGATCCGATACGGAAAATATGATCACAGCTTTCTCGATCTCGGATATAAAGAATGTTATAGAAAGACTGGTTAATGACCGTGACGAGATATATATGGGTATCTACGGTATCGACGTCAATGATGAGGCTCAGGAGGATTACGGTGTACCTGAGGGAGCTTATGTGACGGGAACCGTAGCAGGCTCACCTGCCATGAGTGCAGGGATACAGAGCGGAGATATTATCGTCAAGATAGGAGACACGGTCATAGAGGACTTTGATGATTATTCGCGTGCTCTTTCGGATCTTAAGTCGGACGGGGAAACAGCCGTCGCCGTTAAAAGATTTTCAAAGGGTGACTATCAGGAGATGATCTTCAAGGTAGAGGTCTCGGCCATAGGAGGGCTGAACAAGGGAAATAACAGAACCAGGGAACAGGTGCAGCAAGAAGGATAAAAGATCATGAAATATTTAAAGGAATTAAGAGAAGGAGAGCGGGTTTCGGACATATATCTTTGCAAGAGCGTGTCGTCTGCAGTTACAAAGAACGGAAAGGAATATTTAAATGTCATTCTTCAGGACAAAACGGGACTGCTTGATGCAAAGGTCTGGGAGCCTTCTTCGGATGGAATAGGGGACTTTAAGGCACTGGATTATATATTTGTTGTCGGTGATACAAATCTCTTCAACAATCAGATGCAGATGTCGATAAAAAGGATCCGGGTTGCGAACGAAGGAGAATATATCAAGTCGGACTACCTGCCAGTGAGTCCCAGAAATAACGATGAGATGTACAGAGAGCTTACCGATCTTTGCAGGTCGGTTGAAAATCCTTTTCTGAATGCGCTTCTGAACAGTTTCTTTGTTGAAGATGCACAGTTTATTAAAGAATTCAGGGAAAACTCGGCAGCAAAGGTAGTTCACCATGGTTTTGTGGGCGGACTGATGCATCACACTCTTTCCGTCACCAGAATGTGCGTGTTTTATACAAGGGAATACCCTTTGCTGAACTACGATCTTCTCATAACTGCTGCCCTTCTCCATGACATCGGTAAGATCAGGGAGCTTTCAAACTTTCCGGAAAATGATTACACAGATGCGGGTCAGCTTTTGGGACATATTGTCATTGGCAGCGAGATGATCGCACAGAAGATAAGCTCCATCCCCGATTTTCCGGAAAAACTTAAAAATGAGCTTCAACATTGTATTCTGGCTCATCACGGACAACTGGAATTCGGGTCTCCCAAGGTGCCGGAGCTTATGGAGGCAGTAGCCTTGAATTTTGCGGACAACACGGATGCCAGGCTTGAAACACTGACAGAGCTTCTCGGTGGAACTGCGGAAAAGGGATGGCTTGGGTATAACAAGTTTTTGGATGCAAATATCAGGAAGACATCAAAATGGTGATAATTCAGGGAGCCTTTTTACTGTCGTCCGTATTTTGCCAGACATTGCAAAATTGGACATGCGACAGCATCTGATCAGGTATAAACTATGGTTTGCAAAGGAGATATTTTAGAACTTGAGATAGAAAACATGGGATCGAACGGGGAAGGCATTGCGAAAGCAGATGGCTTCCCTGTTTTTGTTAAGGATTCGGTTCCGGGAGATCTGTGCCTCATAAAGGTCACAAAGGTAAAAAAGAGCTTTGCCTACGGTCACCTTCTGGAGGTGATTAAAGCCTCAAAGGACAGGGTCGCAGCGATCTGTCCTGTTTCAAAGCGCTGCGGAGGATGCGCGATCCAGGCTGTTTCTTATGAAAGACAGCTAAGCTATAAAAGTGACAGGGTTTATGACTGTCTTAAAAGGATCGGAGGAATTCCGGATGATATCCTTGCTGCATCGCAGGATGGGACAGTTGGAATGGAGGAGCCTTTCAGATACAGAAACAAGGCACAGTATCCCATCGGAATGGACAGGGAAGGAAGAGTGACTGCCGGCTTCTATGCTGCAAGGAGTCATTCGATAGTTCCGGTAAATGACTGTCTGCTGCTGCCGGAGGAGTTTTCGGGGATCCTTAAGAGCGTTCTTGATTTTATCGAGGCAAATGACATAACGGTTTATGATGAGGAGAAAAGGAAAGGACTCATACGGCACCTTGTCCTGAGAAAAGCCTTTGCAACCGGAGAGACCATGGCCGTACTTGTGATAAACGGCAGAAGCATACCCCATGAAGGAGAGCTGATCTCTATCCTGAAGAGGCTTGATGTGAAAACCGCTTTGGTTAACATAAATCGTGAGAACACAAATGTGATATTGGGTGAAAAAGAGAGGATCCTTTTCGGAGAGGGTTATATAACAGATGAACTGTGCGGTCTAAGGTTCAGGATCTCTGCACAGTCATTCTACCAGGTCAATCCCCATATTGCCTCTGAAATCTATGACACTGTTCTGGAATATGCTGATCTTTCGGGAAATGAGGAGGTGTGGGATGTCTGCTGTGGGATCGGGACCATATCACTTGTGATGGCTAAAAAGGCCGGCAGGGTTCTCGGAATCGAGATTGTTCCCGATGCGATCAGGGATGCAAAAATCAATGCGGAACTGAACGGATCGAAAAATGTGGAGTTTATCTGTGCGGCTGCTGAAGAGGAGCTTCCGGATCTTATAAAGGATCCTGCCGTTAAACCTGTTTTGACAGTTCTTGATCCACCCCGTTCAGGCATGGAAAGACCGGCTCTCGATGCGGTGATAAAAGCATCTCCGCAAAAAATCATATATGTATCCTGTGATCCCGCCACCCTGGCAAGGGATGTAAGGATTCTTTCTCAAAGCGGGTATGAGCTGAAACGGTTCAGAACCTATGATCAGTTTTGCCAGACCGCACATGTGGAGACGGTAGTCAGTTTATCCCTGAAAAGCGACAGCCCTAAAATTGAGGTATCGATGAAGCCGGGAGAGGATAGCCTGTATGAGCCGCAGGATAAAGGAACGTATAAGAAGATAAAGGCATATATCCTGGAGAAATATGGGTTTAAGGTCAGCAGTCTGTATATTGCTCAGGTTAAGGATAAGTGCGGACTGGATAAAGAAAGAATAGGGAATGCTTGGAAAAAAAGTGAAAATACACATGTTCCCGTGTGTCCCAAAGAGAAAGAAGATGCGATTATGGATGCGTTTAGGCATTTTGGGTTGATTGATGAATGATATTCAAAACTTTTAAGTTATGACACCGCTTCAGCTATAGCGCAATCGCGCAGGTTGTAGCGGTGTCAATTCTTATGTTCATAAGTGATTGGTTTAGGAGGTCATAATAGACCTCTATTTTTTATGCCCTGGTGGGCGGAAAGGAGTATTTATGGTTTACGGATATGCGAGAGTTTCAACAAAAGGGCAGGCAAAGGACGGGAATAGTCTTGAAGCCCAGGAGAAAGCCCTTCGGTTGGCAGGTTGTAAGAAGGTTTATATGGATGCGTTCACGGGGACGAAATCAAACCGACCGGAACTGGATAAGTTGTTGAGGGGCTTACAAGGTGGCGATACCCTGGTCGTTACCAAGTTAGACCGCATAGCGAGGAGTGCTACACAGGGGATTGAACTGATACAGGCATTGCTTGAACATGGCGTTACCGTCCATGTTCTTAATATGGGGCTTATGGATAATACTCCTACAGGTAAGCTTATTCGCAATGTGATGTTGGCATTTGCGGAATTTGAGCGTGACATGATTGTGGAACGTACAGGCGAGGGAAAGGCTGTCGCAAGGCAAAGAAAGGACTTCCGGGAGGGCAGACCGAAGAAATACAGTCATGCCCAGATGGAGCACGCATTAAGCCTGCTTGATAGCAATTCCTATAAGCAGGTAGAGCAAATGACGGGAATCAGCAAATCTACACTCATAAGGGCTAAGAAAGATTCCTGTGGTAGTTAAGAGACTATTCCATCCTAAAGAAAAGCCATTGTCGATTGTCTTTCCCGTCGGCAATGGCTATTTCTTCTTACGCTTATGTGTCAGTATCTTTGCAAATTCAATCAGTTCCCATTTATCAAGGTTATCTACCTGCTCAAAGTAGTAAATCAGCTTCCTCTCCATGTTGTTGAAATCCTTGAACCGTTTCTGATTCTTGGGTTCTTTCAGGTATTCGAGGAAGTCCGCCAGGTCATCCCCTGATTCAGAAGGTGGTGGTGAATCGTAGTAGGTTTCAGGGTCAAGGTCAACCGTGTATTTCAAGAGGTCGTTCACGGATATGTTGTAAAAAGCGGCTATCTTATATAACATATCCGAATCCGGCGTTCGGTCTCCCCTTTCATAATGCGAATAGGTCTGCCGTACTACTTCAAGCGCAGATGCTACATCTACCTGCTTATAAGAATGAGCAAGGCGAAGCTCTTTCAATTTTTCCGGTAATCCCATATTTTCCAATTAAAATCCCTCCATTTCTGGTAAGAATCATACAAAATTCGCATTGTTTGCGAGCGCCGTTTCGTTGACGATTGAAATTGAATGCGTTATAGTAACGTAGACAGATTATGTCTATTGAGTTAATTTTCTGGCGCACTATAGTGGGGGGTATGGTGTATGAAGAATATAGCTAAAGCTCTTTTGGTCGGAACTATATTGTTCGTAGGTCTTGGGATAGGGACAATCGTCTTGTACGCGAACAATGCGGGTTTTAAGTCGTTTCTTGATGCCCATGTTGCCAGTCTGCCGGAAAAATCAAAAAAAACGACAACGGTTGCAAGCGTACCTGTGGACATATATGGTGCCGAAACGGAATACGGCGAATCTGAAATCATAGATAAAAAAAACAATGCTAACACAGTCATTCCTGACAACATGCAGGTCAATGAAGAAGTAGTGGAAAAGGAAGATGATTCAAGTAACGGGATGACTGGTGACCATGCAAAAAAAGAAAACTCTCAGGATATGTCTAACGAAGAAATAAATATAGACCCCAAAGAAAAGTACGACCCGATTTTCTATGAGTATTACTATGGCGAAAAGCCAAAGAAACAGACATGGCCGAGTGAGTCACCGCAACAGACAACAGTTGCAGATAATTCTCAAAATTTGTCTCCGCAGGAAAAGTATGACCCAGCTTTTTATGAATATTATTATGGAGATAATTCTGCTTCGAATTCAGACCAGGAAACAGTATCTCAGTATCCTGTAGAAGCATATGCCAGTCAAGAACAAGAATCAGTATCACAGCCAAGCGCTACATCAGAACAGCCACAAACAACGTCACTTGCCGAGCTTTATGAACAAGCTTTGGCAAATTCACCTGGTAATAATTCTGGATTCCCAAGTGATATATGGCAGTCTACCATAGATAAATACGGCGCTGACCACTCTGAAGAATATTTAAGATACCGTCAGAGAATGGATTTCAATAGAGAACACATGGATGTAGAAAGAGCGTGGTGTAGAGAATGGGTATTAAGCCTTACACAAGGAGGACAATAAGTGAATAATCTGTTGATTTTTCTAACGATGTTTGCACTGCATATCATAGGAGACTGGGTATTGCAGACAGATAAGATGTCAGACCTCAAATATAGATGCGATGTAAGGAAATAAGAATTGAAGCGGAGATAGAAATATGATAGGAGAAACCACATTTCAGCCCTTTGCAGTCAATACATTTAGTGGGAACGGGCGTAGCTTTGAAATTATAACCCCGGCACATTATGTCCATCCCCATCCTGTCAGCTCTTATACAAGGTCGGACGGCACTTTCGTAAGGGGCTACTGGCGTGATGGTGACGGCAATACACAGATAAACCGCAGTTTCGGGTATTTTGCAAGAAATCCGAACGCGATACCACAGATATTGAAGAAAGGATGACCGCATAAATGTTTAGCCACAAATCAGGGGTTTCGGATATACAAGACGCAGAGATAAAGAAATCATATTCCGTAAAAGGAAAGGATATACTCGTTCGTATTCAGAATGGTCGGACTGGCATGGTTGATGGTCAGAGGGTGGTGCTGGATGCGGTTGTGATAGACAGCATGGCGGATGGAATAATCCAGGCAGTCAGGAACTCCGGCACAAAGTATAATCCCCTGCCCGATGAAATCATTTTAAGGAACCAGTCATATAAAGATAAACAGCCCAAATCAGAAACAACTCTTTCTAAAAAGAGGAAAGAAACAGACGATGCGGAGCCTGAAATCATTGAAAGCTATGAACCGAGGTTTGCGCTCTCTGATGTGGCATTGAATGAAAAGGTACGGGAGCAGATAAAGACGGCAATCGCCGCCGTGAAGCATAAAAAGAAGATGTCCGAGGAATGGGGGATGTCGGAATACTTTGCGGGCAACCGTGCCGTGATACTCAATTTTTATGGCAAGTCCGGAACAGGGAAGAGTATGTCAGCGGAGGCAATCGCCAGGGAACTTGGGAAAAAGGTCTACCGCATCAACTATTCCGAGCTGGAATCGAAGTATGTTGGCGAGACGCCGAAGAACATACGCAGGGCATTTGAGAACGCTACAAAGGATGATGCGGTGCTGATATTCGATGAAGCGGACTCGTTTCTGGGGAAACGCCTCACGTCCGTTACGCAATCCGCCGATTACGGCGTGAACATCACACGCAGCGTCCTCTTGATGGAACTTGAAAAGTTCGCAGGGGTCGTCGTGTTCACCACCAACCTCATCAGCAATTACGATGATGCTTTCAAACGTAGAATACTGTTGAACGTGTATTTCGAGATGCCAGACGAGCAGGCGAGGGCGTATATATGGAAACTCCATATCGGAAAGAAGATGCCGCTTGCAGACGGGGTGAACGCAGAGAGCCTTGCAAAGAGGTATGACGGCGTATCGGGAGCGGACATAAAGGACATGGTTTTCTATGCTGCTCTCAGCACACTGGAGCAGGAGCAGTCAGAGGTTGACCTTGCAGCCTTTGACTATGCAAATGATACGATACGGGAGCGTTACGAGAACCGGGACAAGCAGCCCCAGTTCGAGGTTGTGTCGACCGAAACCATAACGGAAGAACAGTACAGGAAAGAGACAAGGGGTAAATAATTATGAGCGGCTGGGAAATAGATACAAACAGCATAAAAGTAGAACATCTCGAAGAAACAAATCCAGATATTTATGATAGTAAATCATTAACAGTTGCGAGAAAGGGGAATTATGCGGAAGCTCTTCATTATGCTAAGAAAGCATTAGAATATAGGGAAAATAATGGAATAGCAGATTGCTTGAATGCTCTATCATATCATGTGCGCATACTTGAAATACTTTTTTGCATGGGAAAATATGATGAGTGCTTAAAATACATTCAGCTTCATAAGTTTTTGGATTATATCGGGAATAGCCATGCGGAAGAAATGCGCGAGAAAAAGCGTGGTGCGTTATCCTTGTATACTAATAGGCTCAGGGAGGATGTCGCATATTTCTTTACGATTTATGTTGAATGCTGGAAAAAGACGCATTGGGTTTTTGCCATGAATGATTGGGTGGTCATCTACCCTGATGGTTCCGGTATGGTATCGGATTTGCAGAGGGCGATAGACAGCGGATATGAGAACATCGTATGCTTGGGGAAATGGGATGGAGAAAATGACACCCGGTTTGTTGGGGAATGTCGTAGCAAACATGTCAACCTAATATTTCTTCCGTTTACAAGAGGGTTCACTGACTGGGGACATGGCAGAAGGCCTTTTGTAGAACTAACTATTTATGCAAATGCCGATGTTGCAATTATTAACAGTACATTAAATGTCTCTGATGAATCTGTGGTAATAAACAATCTTGGTGGCGAAACATGTTTGGCGGAAACGTTAATAGAGTCTGGATTGTATAGCAAAAATAAACGGGGCATAGGAATATATACAAATGGCTCAGGTAAACTTGTAATGAACAATTGTCAGGTTATAGGCATGACTATCGGACTTCTCGTGGAGGGAGGAGAGAGTAATCTTCATTTGGTTGAGGTGGGAGCTAGCGAAGAGGGTATTATAGTCTCTGGAAACAGAAATGTTACGAGTGTTGAAATAGACGACTGCGTAATAGGAGGATACAGTAATTTCAACTATAGAGTCTCACATATCGGGGAGGTGGCATTGCTCGCATCACATGATTCCCGTATTATTGTTAGAAACAGCGATTTGTCAAGAATCTATGCGGGTGGTGAGAAAGAATCAGATTGGATAGAGAATGAGACATTAGAGGTATATGATTCGGAAGTAGATGTTGCAAGTGCATATAACGGTGGAAGCATTTTCTTGGATAATTGCAAAGTGGATGAATTGGAGACTGAAAATGCAAAAATCGTTTGTAATGGGCGACAACCATTGTACCATGGCAGATTAAGGGTAAATAAAGGTGAGGGGTCAAACATTCAACATGACAGCATAGATTGCCCTGAGGAATCTCGGTTGCGGAATAAATCATATGTTGATATTTGGAGGTACTCATCTTTGGAATCAAGGAAAAATTGGCTTTTGGGGAAACGATAGTGTTTGATAAAATTGTTACTTTCTACCGTAAGGTAGAGATGAGTTTAATAAATGGGTTTTCTGGAGCAAGTGAAGCTCTTGCAGATGAGGTCTGCTTTTATGATGTAGGATATATGCAGACACAGATTAAAATAATTCAAACGGAAATACGGAGGATAGAAGATGATGTTAAGGTAAGCCTTAAAATAAAAGATGATTCTGACTATGGAAAAAATCATCGGGCTGACCTCATGGAGCGGAGGGAACAATTACTATTCCGCATGGTTTTCCTTGCGTCTAACAGCTTCTCAAACCTTGACGATTGCGTGAAGATGGCAGATGGTCACTCTTTCACTTTCATGGAGTGCGTGGATGCGCTGATGGAATACCAATCGGGAAACCGTAACAGAGCATTTCAGATATTGGAGGTATATTACCGTGAACATGGGAGCCTGGAAGGGCATTTCCTTATCAACAAGGTCTTTGGTATGCTCCTTGTGGACAAGGGCAGGCATCAAAAAGCGATACCGTTTCTGTCCTATGCGTTACAGTTCATGCCGGATGACACGGAGTGCCTGGATGAATTGGAGCGGTGCTATATGGAGATTGGAGAAAGGAAAAAGGCAGATGCCGTGAGTGAAGTTCTTGCGGTTCTTTCGTGATGGTGGAATCCGGTGGAAAGGAAAGACTATGTGAATCTGAAGCAGGATGAAGCCTTTGAGGAATACAGGGGCGGCGTCATGTTCCAGGAGGATATTGAGAAAGTCTATGAAGAGATAGACTACAAGCTGAAGCTCCCTGACCTGCTGGGAAAGACTGTAAAGGTTTCCGAAAAACAGTTCCCGGAGCTTTATCGTATGATACAGGAGCTTTGTATCGCTGAAAACATTGACTGTCCTGCTGTTTATGTCTATGAGGATTATTATTATGGAGCGGAGAGCTACGGCATTGTGAAGCCCTGGATTGAGCTTTCTGCCAAGACCATTCAGGATTTTTCTAAAGAAGAAATGAGGTTTGTGATTTCAAGGGAGATATACAAGATTGCTGACGGTGTGACGAAACAGCGGACGATGATGGAGGAACGCTTCAAGGTCATACGGAGCGCAGCGCCCGACCAGCTGGAAAAGTTGTCGAGGCTGTCCTTCTACCATTGGTATCGGCTTGCAAATTACACGGCTGACAATTACGGGTATCTTGCCTGCGGTAGCATCAAAAGCTCCATAAATGCCATTCTTCTTATGGTGCTGAACAGCCGCCTGCTCGTGGAGCATACGGATGTAAAAGAGTTCATCGGTCAGGCATCGGAGATAAACAGGCTGGATGACGGAGTTTTCAACTATACTAAAGCAGATGAAGCTATGCCGTATGCGCCGCATCGAATTCAGAGCCTGCTTGCGTACGCGGTGTCAGAACGAGGATTAACTTCAAAGGAGGGTAGTTAACATGGTAGGATGGGTTGTAGCGGCAGCGATAGGAGCTGGTGTCTTTGTGACTCTCACAGTTATAGATAAATTCTGGAACAGTATTGCAGGATGGCTGAATAACACAGCTGCTAATGCGGTTGAGAAGGTTTTGGGCTACAAAGCATCGCAGAATATGAAGCGTGCGGTCGGAACAATTACAAAAATCAGAGATAAACTTAATAATAATTCTATCATATATACAAAGCGGGACTATTTTGATACAACTATTGAGAAAGTCACCTTGACGAGTTCTGCACCTTTTTATGACCAAGAGCAGGAAGTGAGGGAACTATTTGAGAGGGAGCAGACGCAAACGCAGGAATTTGTGTATAAGGGATGATGAAAAAACATGGTCTATACTAACTTGTACCTTGTGTTCAGAAAAATGAAACAAGAAAAATTCGTTGGACTTCCAGGGATGAATTTAATGGATTATTCCAATGACGCTTCAAACATAGATGAAATCAAGCTAAATGCCAAGATAAACCGCAATCTCCAAATCCTGGCGAATATGCCGCTTGTAAAGAAAGAAATAATACAAGATATTTATGACAATTCCTTTATGGTCATAAATAACGCTGATGCAAAATATATGAAACTACTCTACTATGGTGAGTATAAGTTTTTGTTCTTTGAATACGGAGAATATACTATCCTTATCAATTATGGGAAAGGCAAGTTGTGCTATACAGGTGATGTAAACACATGGGAATATTTGCCAAACAAAGAGGAAAATGTATTTTATAGGCATATTGAAGGAACAAGATATTTTATGGTGAACGCTTTTGAGGCGTATTGTAAATATGTTCAATTATATCTAAAAGTATATCCTCTTACCAAAGAGTATAATACTTATTTTTATGATGATGCGATAAATGCCCTGCATTCTCATATTGAGTATTCTACGGAGTATAATTCTCTTGAAGATTATTTCAGTGTGGCGGGAAAACCAGCTTTAATGAAATTCAGTATTCAAGAGAAATCAGGAGAAGTTTCATTCACGTTCTTTGTTCAGGATTATCTAATCATAATGGTGGATTTTAATTACTTCCCATTGGCTCGCTCAAAAGGGTAAGCGTATCATAACGCTACATTTTCGCAGGTATAGAGGAATTATCATAAGAAATTTTTTGGACGACCTATTGAAAGCATAAAGAAAAAGCTTTTAGTTCGGAACCCCACCCCCTCTGTATATTCAAACAGTAAGACATCAGGAAAAATCTTGGTGTCTTTTTTAATAAAAAAATCTCCGTCGAATTGCATCTCCGCCTCCAATAATGCCGGTATATATTACTTTATAAGGCATGAAAAGGAGGAAAAAGTCTATGAAAACACAGGAAATTATCATCAACGATGCGACTTATACGATTTGCGAGAATGGAGATGTTTACGGAAAGCAGGGTATTCTTAAGCAAAGACCTAATACGGACGGTTACGCCTCATTTACGGCAGGACGGAAAGGAAATCGGACAAGGGTATGCACCCATAGGCTTGTTGCGAAGTTCTTTGTAGAGAACCCGAATGGCTATCCTGAAGTAGACCACAAGGACGCTAACCGTGAAAATGCAGCAGCATCTAACCTTGAATGGGTATCGCATCAGGAGAACATCGACAGGGCACACAACAAAGGACATTATGCAGGAAGAATACAGGGGGCGAAGAATCCAAAGGCAAAACTGAATGAAGAAATCGTAAGGGAACTTCGGAAGCTGTACGCCGAAGGTCATACTATCCGGGAATTACACAAGCAATATGGAATCCCGGAAAGTACAATAGGAAACATTGTTCACAGGCATACCTGGAAAGATGTGGAATAAACAAAAGTAACATCGACCTGAGCAAGTCGTTAAACTGCTTTATTTTTATGCCCATTTTGGGGCAGGAAAGGAGGTTTTCACAACTGAATATGGAACTCGTAAACCAGAAAACTATCAACAATTCAATCAAAGAAAGGAATTAAAACCATGAAAGAAAACAACATCAACAACGCAGCTAACAACAATTTCAACAACAATGAAGGAGGTATCGTTATGACAACAGGAACAATGACAATGGATGTATTCGCAGGCACAGTTAAGGAAGCTCTCGCTGTATATTTCGAGGACTGCACCATTCAGGTCCAGGAGGTTACGAAGAACAACGGTCGTATTCTGCACGGCCTTACCATTCGTGAACAGGAGAGCAACCTTGCACCGACCATCTACCTGGAGACATTCTTTGACCAGTACCAGGATGGAAGGAGCTTTGTTGACATCGTTCAGGAGATTGCCAGGGTATATGAGGCACACAGAGTACCGGGATGCTTTGCTTTCGATACGGGAATCATTACGGATTATGAGAGGGCAAAGGATAGTATCTGCTTTAAGGTGGTGAACACCGTGCGTAACACGGAGCTTCTTTCAGATGTACCGAGCATTCCGTTCTGTGACCTCTCTGTTATCTTCTATATCAAGATGCCTAAGATGGATGACCAGGAGGCTTCTGTGACGATTCACAATAGCCTTATGGATTCCTGGGGTATTGACACTGACACGCTCTTTGAGGTGGCTAAGTACAACACTCCGCGACTGTTACCGGGTAATGTGCGTTCCATGGAAAGCGTCCTGCCCGGACTGTTCTATGATGAACCCGGTGATTTCCTTGCTACTGGGTTTGATGACATCCGTCCTGCTGATGATTTCGGGATGTATGTTGCTACCAACAGGGCAAAGCTTCAAGGGGCTTCTGTTTTCTTGTATGATGCTCTACTCTCCGGTTTCGCTGAAAGGATTGGAGCTGACTTCTATATCCTGCCGTCATCTATCCATGAGCTTATTTTCCTCCCAGATACAAAGATGATGGATGCAGGAGCGTTAAGGGATATGGTTATGGCAGTCAACTCCTCGGAAGTAATGCCGGAAGAGGTATTGTCTGACAATGTGTATCATTACAGCCGTGCAACCGGACTTGTGGAGATTGCGTAATCCCCACAGGTCTTTTTTTATGCTCATTTTACGAAAGGAGAGATTCTTATGAGCTTTTGTATCTATGAAGGTTGTGCAGTTGCCCCGGAAATGCCGGGGAACTGCCACCAGTGCAGTCTGTACTTAAACACCTGTGCCCCAGTTATCCATGGAGGATTTCTTACGGGTGCAGAGTGCGATATGGATTACTGCGAGTCCTGCCCTGTCTATGAGGACTGTGGGATGTACTTTGCAGTGGAAAGGAGCAGTTATGCAGGAACTTATTGAAAAACTGAATATGGAACTGTTGGCGGTCAGAGAAAATGCTGTTAAGTCACCTATGACCATAAAGGAACTTTGCTTTTGTGCTCGTGATATTGCGGTAAAGCAGTCAGAGCTTGCCAAGTATCGGGCTATGGAATTGGAGGTGCAGAATGGGAAGTAATCAGGAGAAGATAAAAGAAGCCCTCGAAAGAATTGACAAAGGTTTGGCGACCATCAATTCAGACGAGGACTGGCTTAGCTTTCTTTGCTTTCAAGCCTCATTTTACAACTATTCATTCGGGAATACAATGCTTATTTACTTGCAGAATCCCGAAGCGACATTTGTAAAGGGCTTTAAGGCATGGAATAAGTTGGGGCGATATGTCCGTAAGGGCGAGAAAGGTATCGCTATCCTTGCCCCGTGCTTCCGTAAGGTGACTGAGTTCAAAGAGCCGGAAGAAAAGACTGTTTACCATGACGAGGCAGGTGAGAAAGAGGAAAAGCGTGTTATCGGTGGATTCCGTATTACTTATGTCTTTGACCTTGCACAGACCGAGGGTGATGATTCGCAGCTCCCGGTATTGGTAACGGGTCTCTCTGGGAACGGTGAGCAGGAAAAGGAGATATACGAACAGTTAAAGGCTCATATCTCCACCAAGCAGCCGTTTGAAGAGGTCGAGGGTACATCTTCCAAAGGCTCATACAGTATCGAAACAGGGGTTATCAGGGTACGGTCAGACCTGGACTATGTTCAGAAGATAAAGACCATTATCCATGAATACGCCCACTGTATTGATTTCTCCCTTAATCCATCTAAGGACATCAGCAGAAATAAAAGGGAGCTTATCGCTGAATCGGTGGCTTTTGTGGTCTCTCTCCGTTTGGGGATAGATACATCGAGCTATTCCATGAGTTATCTCAAAACCTGGCTGAAAGACCGGGATGAACTGAAAGATATAGCGGATACGGTTCAGAAAGTAGCATCAACCATCATAAACGAACTGGCAGGGTTTAAGGACTCTGCCTTTTCTGATTTGCAGGATTAACAATATCGTCCCGCCCCGGAGGTTACGAAGGCAGAAAGGATAATAAGATGAGAGCAAATATATTAGTCGAGACAAAGGATTTATCCCGTGAGGAATGGCTTAAATGGAGAAAGAACGGTATCGGTGGGTCAGATGTATCCGCTCTTTTGGGAATCAGTAAGTGGAAGTCTGTCTTGGAGCTTTGGCTTGATAAGACCGGTCAGACTGAGGATTTGGATGTTGACAATGAAGCTATGGAATGGGGGCGTATCATGGAACCCGTTATCCGCTCTCACTTCCAGTCGGTCACAGGTAAAAAGGTAGTCGAGGTAAAGGCAATCATGCAACATACGGAATATCCGTTCATGCTTGTGGATATTGACGGTCTCACAGAGGACGACCTGGGCAATCCCGCTGTTTTGGAGATAAAGACAGCTTCGGAGTTCAAGCGTTCCGAGTGGGAAGAGGATATCCCCACATACTATCAGACGCAGATTCAGCACTATCTCTGTGTCACAGGTCTTGCCAAGGCTTATGTTGCCGTTCTTATCGGTGGCAATTCATTCCGGCTTTATGAAGTGGATGCGGATTTGGAAGTTCAGGATATGCTTATCGCCGTAGAAGCTGATTTCTGGAATAAGGTTGTAAACAGGATACGTCCGGAGATGGACGGGTCCGATGCGGCAAAGGAGCTTTTGGATAAAGCCTATGAGGGTGGTATCAAGGAAACGGTCTCTCTCCCGGATGGTGCCGGTATTTATATTGAACAGTATTTTGAGGCTTCCGTCGAAGAGGACAACGCAAAGGCTAAGAAACAGGAGGCATCCAATAGAATCAAGGAGCTTATGGGCGACTATAACAAGGCTTCCTGCGGAGAGCATACCGTATCATGGACTCCCGTATCATCGGAGCGACTGGATACAAAGGCACTAAAGGCAGAACACCCGGAGATTTATGCAAAGTACGCAAAGAGCAGTAACAGCAGGCGTTTCAGCATCAAATAAAGAAGGAGGATTCATTATGGCTACGAAGCAGATTGATTTAAGAGCATTATTGGCACAGAAAACGTCAGGGATTGTACCCACAGAGAACGCTATTGAGGTCATCGAGGCAGTTGAGCGGTCAGTTCCGAGGAATCTTCTGTTTGACGCAGAGGCAACCGAGTTTAAGCCGGAAACAAAGCCTGTCCAGGGGTCATCCATCAGGAGACTTACTGTTGATGAGGCAAAGGAAAGTGACGATGAAATGACCAGGTTCATTGACGAGGTTCTTGTATCGGGAGTGGATTACGGTATCGTCCCCCATACATCAAAGCCTACACTGTTAAAACCTGGGGCAGAGAAGATTCTCAATTTCCTTGGGCTTATCGCACGGACGGAAGTCGCTAACCGTATTGAGGACATAGGAGCAGGATATTTCGCCTATGAGTGCAAGGTATATGTGATTGACCGGGATGGTGTTGTCCGTGGGGAGGGTGTCGGTATCACCAATTCCAAAGAGGGCAAGTATGCCAAGTCCACAGGTTTTGCCGTTCAGAATACAATTTTGAAGATGGCAAAGAAAAGGGCGTTGGTGGATGCCACTCTGAATGTAGGTGCTATCTCCGGCAGATTCACGCAGGATGTTGAGGATATGAATATCGAGCCGGATACTCCTATGGGAAAGAACCCGGAAGAACTTAGGACACAGCCGAAAGCTCCCCGCCATGCAACAAAGAAACAGATTGAGTATCTGGAGAAGCTGATGGAACAGCATAATACATCGGCGGCAGGCATGAACAAGTATGTTAAGCAGTATTATGGCGTGGATGATTACAGACAGATTACAGGTGTTCAGGCATCGGAATTGATTGAGAAATATAAATCCCTTGGTGCATAAACTGTCTATGTGTTACTTCGGGATATCCTGGTAGTGTCTCTCGCCTCAGATACCAGGCATCATCATATTATTGCCGGCTTCAGCAGTATTTTATGTGGCGTTATGTTACATTTCTGCTGTTGAGGCCGGTATATAATATATTAAAGGACAGGTCTAACGGCAGGACACATGAAAAATCATTGTCTATACGGTTGTCCGGGAAAGGAGATTATTACTATGATGGATGAAATAAAGAACACCATAGGAAGAAATCTTAAGGTGGCACGGTGGAAGCATAACTGGTCACAGGATTTTGTATCAAAACAGACAGGATTATCTATAAGAACCATATCCAGAGCAGAGACCGGGAGAGGCTTATCTAAGGATACCCTAAAGCGGTTATGTTCGTTCTACGCGGTACGGATGGAAAGTATCTATGCAGAGGGCAGCCAAAAGACTACTGCACAGGTTCATATTGAACCGATACCCTTTGATATGGTTATCCGGCTGTTATCACAAAGCTCATTCGTAAATGATATTCAGCGTGAAGCCGTATTGCAGTTCAATGATACAGTACAGAGAAATGCTCTTATGTGCAGTCAGGAAATAACAGATATTATCCCGGAAGTCATAAGCGAGAAAAAGTCATATACGGCATCCGATATAATCCAATGCTGTCTTGAAGTAAATCGCAGAACGGTCATGAACATATCACAGATTGCCATAGCATAAGAACCGGAGGGTGGGGTGTCCTGCCCTGCCCTCTATTCTATTCAGTCAGATAGTCTTTTGGTGATGGGGATTTATACTCTCCTGTCTCACGAAGTTGGCCATAGGTCGGAATCACAACTTTATTCAGGTAGTCATATATCAGGTCTGCCATTTCGGTGGATGTTATATTTACCAGTCGCTCAGAACGAGAATCCGTATGCTTATACATATATATCTTATCGAGCAATGGCATCAATGACTGGAAGAAAAGCCCTGTACATTCACCATTTCCCAAAAAGCAATTCAAGAAATCCATATAGCCGGGACTTGGGTCTGCACCATCTTGTGAATACAGTTCGGTAATTTGCTGTATGGAGCGGACATTAAGACCTGTCTTAGCAGTAACGGTTTCATAATTAAGTGATTCCGTCAGTTCACGTCCTAAAAGATAATCTGCGCTAACATTATAAAAATCTGCAAGTGTACGGATAAAATCAGCGCTATCCGAGCGATTCACGCCCTGCTCTAATTTCCGGTATGTATTGAGCTTAATTTTAAGCCCATTTGCGGCTTCTTCTTGTGTGAGCCCCCTGGACTTGCGTATTTCCTGTAATCTGCCTGAAAAAGACAGACTGCTCTCCTTTATTGAATCAACTCTTTTCAGTTTATCGGATTTCTGGTCGGTATTAGTTCTCGGTTCTCTTCTGTCACCCATGATGTACCACTCCTTATATCTGATAGTGGTATGAATTATACCACAAAGAGAAACAAGTTGAAACATAAGATAGCATTTCCCTTAGTTTTTGGCGGATTTATCATTACGGCAGAAAGGAGGTAGCCGCTATGGTAACAGCAAAAGAAAATCTGATAAAGACCAGGATAGCTTGCGGGATGACTATTCGTGACTTATCAAAACAGTCAGGCGTACCCATTGCAACTATATCAAGAGCAGAGAACGGAAATCCATTATCAACGAAATCGGTACACAGGCTATTCAAGGCATTTAACCTGGGCTTACTTACCTTGGGTAATTCTATTATGCCATTCTGACTAAAGTTATTTTGCAGTTTATTGTTGGCGGGAGAGAATATCCAGGTTCTCTCCCACAAACACAGAACCGGATTATTATTCTTGAACGGGTAGCCTGGTATCTATAATCGTTTATTTTGAATGGATGTAAATAGAGGTCATTCATTTTTTATGACCTTATGATAGTTCTTGTATATATACACATCATTTCAAAAAAAGATGACTCTGATTTTTTATCTAATGGAATGAACAAAGAGTATTGGGAAAGCTCCATAAATACAGGAATCTGCAAAGATAGGTACAGACTTGTCGAAACGGGAATAGGTACAGGTTGCCACAGGACAATAACCGCAGATAGATACAAAAGGGCAAGCATTGATAGGTACGCTTTGAAAAAACGATAAGGAGGAATAGGTACAGCATGTTCACTGGAGCAAACAATAAGATAGAAGGAGGGAAAAGCCATGGCTTTAATCAAACTATTGCCAGGTGTCGTATTCGGACTGCACACCGGAGTGGCGAGGCATAAGATTGGCCGCAGGGACGCGGGGAATGTCAAAGCATATTTCGGTCTGAGGATTACCGATAAGATGACGGAGCGCACGGATTTGTTCCAACGAGGAATAACCGAGATATGGATCGAGGAACAGGCACGGAAGTACAGGGATAAGAGAACGGGGATATATACAGAGAGAGTGAGCTATTATTGCTGTATCCGCATAAATTTCTCACGTGTGCTTGGCTTGGGAAATACCTGCATCATGCCCTATATCGATACGAATATAAAAAAGGTCATTGCCAAAGTGACAAAGACCCTTGGGAATATCGGTCTTACGGGTGAAAACAAGGAATTTGAAGAATGGACGGTAGTACGGCTTGACTCTGCTATTGAAGTGACAGAACAGGAAAAAGAGGAATTGCTTATGGCAGAAATGAGCAGGAAGGTCAATATTGGCGTATCGAAGAAAAAGAAGCTGAAACTGTTTCCTGTGTCGGGGGCAGACCCTAAAGCATTGGAGCGGGAATCCGTAAGGTTCGGGAATCAGTCGTATGTGTGGAATATATATCGGAAAGCTCCTGAATTAAAGAAGAAGCTCGCTGAAAAACAGGAGAAGGGCATCTCGGTCACACATGAAGAAATTGAGGAAGCAAGGGAAATGTCGGGCGTGCTTCGACTGGAACGTCAGAATATGGAGTGCGCTGTAAAAAGATTGCTACCGCATAGGGTTGTCAGCGACCTTGCACTATCAGATGTCCGGGAAGGCATATTGCAGATAATGACGGGGGAAATTGCTATGGTTTTTGGCAAGGATGATTTTACCGTAGACCCCGACTTTGAAACGGAGTTTGACATTAGTACATTGCCAGGGATTTATGGCCGTATCGCAGATGAAACAGTACCGCAGGTACAAAAACGGGATTACCACAGTTTTCCACAGCCAAAACTATGTGGGGATGGGAGGTATCACGCAAATATTCCACTATACGATTATCTAAGGCTGCGTGGCGAATATGAGGAGGAACAGTTTCGACAGATGATAGAAGATACAAGTGCGGCATCCAATGGATGCGTTGAAAAAAAACATCATAAAAGCATAGCCGGAAAAACGATAGAGGAATATGAGCTTAAGGTTATGGCGGTATTGAAATCAAGCTATCGGACGAACTATATCGCAAAAATACTTACAATGAACACACAACATCTTCCTGATGATTATGATATGAATGCCCCGTTTTCGAAGCCAATCTATCAGACCATATCAGAAGCCTGTGATAAGTCACTTGACGCAATACGGCGTTTTGGCGACACAGCACAGATAGAAAAAGTAAGGGAAGAAGCCAGGAATATAGTAGAGGGAGACCTGGATGAGCTTATAATTTCAGAAGTGGCAACCGCTCAGGATGCTGAATGGCACAAATATATACAAAACATCAAAAAGGCAGGAGGTGATGGAAATGTTTAATGGAATACCTTTTATATCAAAATTATTCCATCCGGTACAACTGGTTTCTGTAAAGGATATATTGTTTTTCCGCAACGGATTTAGCTTAAAGGAACTTTCGGGTATGGTATTCGCTCCGCCTGATAAACATAGGGCGATAATGTCATTTCCGAGAGTGTCGGACAATAAAAGCAAAAGACGGTCACAGCAGCTTAACTATGAAGCATTCGTTAGCGTTATGGCGGAGTTGATACCAAAATACAGAGATGATTGAAAGGAGCGGAACGATGGAAGAATTATACAGCAGTCGTAAAGGGAAGCGATGCATTATATATATCAGGGTAAGTTCGGAAAGACAGGTACAAGGCTACAGCTTGGAGGGGCAGAAACGCTTCTTGAAAGAATGGGCGGAGTTTGAAGGTATGACCGTTATAGATATTTATGTGGAGCCGGGAAAGAGCGGCAAATCCATTTCGGGCAGAGATGTATTCCAGCGTATGCTTGATGATATATCAACTGGAAATATATCCGTTGATTATGTTGTCGTATTCAAGCTTTCCCGTTTCGGAAGAAATGCAAAAGATATTCTGAACTCACTCACATTTATTCAGCGCTTCGGGGTCAACCTCATATGTAAAGAGGATGGGTTGGATTCATCCACCAGCATGGGGAAGATGATGATTACAATTCTTGGGGCGGTGGCAGAAATGGAACGTGAAAACATCTTGATACAGACCATGCTTGGCAGGGAAGAAAAGGCAAAACAGGGAGGGTGGAACGGTGGTTTTGCTCCGTATGGCTATGAACTTGTAAACGGTCATTTGGAAATAAAGGAAGATGAGGCGGCGATTGTTCGTCTCATTTTCCATAAATTCCTGGTGGAAAATATGGGGTATTCAACCATAGCAGGTTATCTCAACAAGCAGGGGATTCCGAAATCTGCTTCTAAAAATTCACATGGTCGTAAGTTTACGGACTGGAGCATTCATATGATAAAGAGGATGTTGAGCAATCCGCTTTATACGGGAAGGGTTGTGTTTGGCAGAACAAGGCTTGAGCGTGTGGAGGGGACTGAAAGCGATTATCGTCGCAGGAAATCAAAAGAGTATATACAGAGTGAGGAGCTTGCCCATGAACCTATTATTACTGAAGAGATATATGAACAGGCGCAGGTGAAACTTCAAGAGAAGGCAACAACAGGTCATCCGGGGCTTGGCAGACCGGCAAAACACTTGTTAAGTGGGATATTGAAATGCCCTATGTGTGGCTCTAATATGTATTCAGATGCTTCTGTGTGGACTAACAGCGATGGTACTCGTCGCTATAAAATGAAATATCAGTGTGGTCACTATGCCAGGTCAAAATACGGTCAGTGCAAAAAGAATGTAATAGATGCCGACTGGGTGGAATCGGAGGTTATTGCTTATACAAAGCTCTTGGTACAGAATGAGCAGTTTGCAGAGGATATCCAAAAGCAGATAGGTGAAAAGGTTGATGTGTCAGAGATTGGTACGGAGATAGTGAATTATAACAAGCGTCTGAAGCAACTGGAGCGGAGCAAGGCAAATCTTGAACGGGATATTGACGATATAACAGATGATGACAAAAACTCCGAGCGGAAGCGTAAGGATATGAACCGCAGGCTGAATAGTATTTATGATGAGATAGCAGAGGTTGAGGTCAGCATAGCCGATTGCGAGCAGATGAAAGAATCCGCAGAGCATGATGTTCTTACGGCAGAAGCAGTCTATCAGATGTTATTGGGGTTCGACAAATTCTTTGATAAAATGGATGCATCCGACCGTCGGAAGCTCATAGAGACACTGATATCCGAGGTGCATCTTTATCCAAAGGAAACATGGGAGAAAGGAAAGAGCCCGGTAAAAGAGATAAAATATGCATTTCCGGTCAGCGACGAAGTTTTGGGGAAAATTACGGAAAAAGTTGCAACCGTCGAAAGCTGTGTGCTCCTCGAGCGTGTGAGCAACCGAAAAGCGGATTCTTATGTGAAACTGAATGTGAAGATGGAAGATTATTATCGGATTAAGGATAATAAGCAAAGTAAAAAATAATAAACTGCATAGAATCTTATTTGACAGCTCCTCATTTGCCTTTGGAAGAGGAGCTGTTTTTGTAATGGATTTTTAACTATCGAGAAATTCTCAAGAAGTAGCAGGAGCGACCTTCCTGAGAAGATCTTGAATTATGTTATGGAATTTAGTATTGAGTCATAATTTTGCCAAGAAATAGATTGAAAATATGACATAAAGAGCTTATAATACTCCTAGGAGGCGAAAGGAGGATTTGCCATGGCTACAATTAATGAAAAACTTAAAGTGATGAGAGAAAAAGCAGGTCTGAGGCAGGGACAGATTGCGGACTATCTAGGAGTGACTCAAACTTTCATATCAAAGGTTGAGACGGGGGAGAGAAACCTAACTGTTGATCAGTTGGAAAGTGTTGTGAATCTTTACGGATATAGTCTCGCTGCATTTGCAGATATGGTGGAGGATGCCCATCCGATCCAATTTGCTTTTAGAGCACAGGATGTTAGCCAGGAAGATTTGCGTATCATTGCAGAAATAGGAAAGATTGCAATTAATAGCAGATTCATGGCGAAAGCACTGGAGGGGGCGAATGTTGGATAAACTGGATCTTAATACAAAAGCACAGGAACTGAGGGAATTGCTGGGAGAAGATGCCAGTTCACCGGTTGACATTTTTTCTCTTGCAAATCAGATTGATGGACTTACACTCGTGTTTTTCCCTCTCGGAGAAAACATCAGTGGAATGTGCGTTCGGGATAATGAAATAAAACTGATAGCAATTAATTCGACTATGTCATATGGTCGTCAGCGGTTCTCACTTGCTCATGAGTTGTACCACCTGTATTACGATGATGAATCGGGCTTTAATGTCTGTTCAAAAAAACTTAATCCCAAAAGTGAGATTGAGAAGTGCGCGGATCAGTTTGCCTCCTATTTCCTTGCGCCATACAAGTCTTTGCGTGCAGCGATAAGGAAGGTGGCTGGTGAAGGCCAAGTATCTATGCAACACGTTATTGCACTTGAGCAATTCTTTGGGATGAGTCATTTGGCAATGTTCTGGCGACTAGTCTCAGAAGGATATCTTTTCGCTGATAAGCTTGAAGATTACAGTTTCGGGGTTATGTCTGCTGCTAGACATCTCGGATATGATGATAAGCTATATAAACCTACAGCTGTTGAATTGCAGAAAAGAACGTATGGGTACTATCTGAAGCAGGTAGAAGAGCTGCGACAAAAAGACATGGTCTCTTCTGGGAAAATTGACGAGCTGTTACTAGATGCCTTCCGTGATGATATCGCTTTCGGTTTGGATGAAAATGAACAGGGAGGAGAAACAATTGACTGAGAAGTATTTCTTTGATACAGATTGTCTCTCTGCCTTTCTTTGGGTTCGTGAGGAGAGCATTTTAGCACGGCTTTATACAGGAAGAATTATTTTGCCTGCACAAGTCTATAATGAGCTTCAGAGAGTTCCTCATCTTTTGGCACGGGTCGATACGTTGAAGAATAATGGGGATCTTTCCATTGAGAGTATGGAAGTTGGTTCTACGGAATACAAAGATTACCTGCAGATGACAACGTCGCCTGAAGCAGGAATGAGAATAATCGGAAGAGGTGAAGCCGCTGGAATTGCTATGGCGAAACAGAGGAATGGAACACTTGCCAGTAATAATCTGCGTGATATCCGCCCATATGTGGAGAAATATGATATCTCACATATTACGACAGGTGATATTCTGATTGAAGCAATGGATGCTGGAATTATTACAGAAGTGGAGGGTAACTCTATCTGGACGGATATGATTCGCAAACGCCGATTGCTTCCGACAACAACTTTCTCTGAGTATTTGGTGAACTGCCACAATCCAAAAGGGACAGAAGAATAACAGGTTCAGAAGGAACCAGTGGATCTCTCTCCAGTGGTTATATTATATCTTAAAGCAGCTAATCTTAGGATTTCCAGTGTTTTATGAAGGTTCTGAGGGTGATACAATTCGATTGCCCAAACATAATACAGTCGAAAGCTGTGTGCTCTTAGAGCGTGTGAGCAAACGAAAAGCAGACTCCTATGTAAAGCTCAATGTGAAGATGGAAGACTCCTATAAGTTCAAGGATGCTAAAGTTGAGCAATAGTTAAATGGTGAATCAAATATAAGGCAGTAAAGAAAATGCTCAAGGAGAAAAACTAAACCAGACCACTCAAACGCCAATTTGGCGGATTAGTGGAGTAATAGATGGCGGATTGGTAAATGCATTAGTAGAAATGGTCCTTGCGATGGTAATTCGGTTGCTCAAGTGGACAACAGTTGAAAGTTGTGTGCTTTTGCAGAAGGTGAGCAACACCCGTCCGAAAGCTATTACTCTGAATGTTGAGATGGAGGATTATTACAGAAAAAAGGGGCCAGGACGAATGATTGAAAGTAAAACTATAATTGATATGGAGAAGACCGGAAACAACCTCCGAAAATATGCATATGAAAATGGATATAGCGTAAAGGATATCCAGCAGTATCTTGGATTATCATGCCCGCAACCGGTGTATAGATGGTTTAAGGGAACAATACTGCCTTCAGTTGATAATCTTCTTCGCCTTAGTGAATTGTTCCATGTTCATATGGAGGATCTGTTAGTAAAACAATACTCAAAGTGGGCTTATGAATACTGTCCGACCGTAGAAGTAAATTCAATTCGTTTCACAAAACGAATGCGGGCTTATTATTCGCTACTTGTTGCATAGCCGGGATTTTGGACTATCCGTCCAATGACATGATATCACGCATATCATACGATAAAAGAAAAACATCGGAGGTGCGTGATGACAAGAGGAAAGATTATTTACATTGACCGGGACGGAAAGATTTTCTCGTCAGTAGAATTTAATGGAGATATGTATCCGGATGGGAATGCTGATAGAATTCTGGAAATGTTCGAAGCGGGATTGTTTTCGAACTACAGTAACTATGAGAGTTTTGTAATCCGGTTTAATAAGTCTCATTACGGTTACGAGGAAGAACTGATCCATCCGCTTGCCTGCAAGGAAGAAAGGGTAATTGACATTACGGAGAATTGGACGGATTACCTGTATATCATCAATAATTCCGATTGTGAATGGATCATAAAAGATAAAAACGGCACATCTTTCTTAGATAAGAGAACATTGGGAATCGTACGATTTCAGCAAGTCGATAGGATGGTTCACAGGGTATTGCATGAAAATGCCAGAGAATTCAGTGCAAATATCAGTAAAGAAGAATTTGTGGAGATACTGAATCGTTTAAGGGACTCATCGGATTTGATAAGAAAGGTAAATAGTCTCTTCCGTAATAGCAGGGATAATGTTGAGTGTGATTTTTGCAATGGAGCGGCACTTCAGATCTCACATGAGAGCACCGTGGTATTTTTGCTTCGAAAACTGCTGAAGGATGCAGTTGAAAACATTGACTATTTCATTTATGAATTGGATTATGGACGAAAGTATGAGCCAGGCATTATCACAGACGAGAATGGCCATGATATCGACTTCAGTTCTGCTGAAAAATTATATGATTATCTGACCGGGGAGGTGAAATAATATGCCTAAGACGATAAAGAAAGAAACAATACATGTTGGCGGCATCAGTATAGCAGTTTATACATCGGACTTTGAAAATGATTTTTTATCTTTACTGATATTGCAAAATACAAAAGTGATGATGCAAATGCGACGGTATGCAATTGGATGAGAAATAGGGAAACTATAGAAGTTCTTGGGTTATGGGAAAGTTTGCATAATCAGGATTTTAAACCCCTCGAATTCGAGGGGTTTAGAGCTGTCCATGGTCAGTATGGATGGTATAAAACAACTGCCGGGCGGCGATTCTGAGAAAGAATGATGAAAATGTCGGAACTTTGATACGATGTATAACAAAAGTAGCAAAAAAGCAACCAATGGCTGATGTATCTCAGCAATGAGAAATTGTATATTGGTCTTGGAGGTGATGAGTATGATTTTTTCAGAGAAACTACAATTGATCCGCAAGAGTAAGGGGATGACACAGGAAGACCTTGCAGAAAAGCTTGCTGTATCAAGACAGGCGGTTGCAAAATGGGAATCAGGCCAGGTTTATCCTGACATTAGTAATCTTATC